>VMHT01099619.1_pt1 | contig 128790 bp, 154 predicted proteins | sample 4693611 | NCBI WGS metagenome assembly VMHT01 (sample SAMN12280063, study PRJNA550983) | marine metagenome | isolation source: seawater sampled from same location over 5 years 0.02-0.2 micron viral filtrate | place: USA: collected off the coast of southern California halfway between the port... ... | reverse complement strand
TCTCCTTGGTTCAGGGACAGGTGCGATAACAGCAATGGCCGTTCTTGCCGACGGCGCTATGATTGTTGGTGACGGAACCACCGACCCTGTTGCAGAAAGCGGCGCTACGCTCAGAACATCAATAGGTGTCGGAACAGGAGACAGCCCCGAATTCACCAATCTTACCCTATCTGGGAATCTAACGGTTGAAGGAACAACGACGACAGTCGATTCGACTACTGTTGCGATTGCAGATGCCATGCTCAAGCTTGCCAAAGACCAAGGAAGTAGTGCTGATGCCTTGGATTTCGGTTTCTATGGTCAGTATGGCGAAAGTGGAACGGCGAAATACGCAGGTATATTCAGAGATGTAAGCGCAACAGGCGATCCATTTACCTTCTTCGATAGCTTACAGACAGAACCAGGGACTACAGTAAACACAGGTGGTACAGGATATGACCTCGCAGACATTTCAGCAGGGAAAATAACCGCCGCAGATGGCTTCGCAGGGGCAATAACAGGTGATGTGACAGGAAACGCAGACACGGCAACCGCCCTCGAAACAGCGAGAAACATTGGTGGTGTCTCCTTCGATGGAACAGCGAACATCAACCTTCCAGGTGTGAATACTGCTGGAAATCAGAACACAAGCGGAAATGCAACCACCGCCACTACGGCAACCGTCGCAACGACAGTCACGATTACAGACAACGAAGACACCAATGAGAGCAACCTCATAGCCTTCGTTGCCGGAGCTGGCAGCGCCACGGGTGCGCATGGGCTCGAAATGGATGGAAATCTCACATACAACCCAAGCACAGGCAAACTAACAGCGACACAACTTGATGGCGGAAAACTGACTGTCGATAATATAACTCTGAATGGTAACACATTATCAACAACAACTTCTAATTTCATAATAGATGCTTCCCACGATATTGTTCTCAATGCAGACGGTGGAGATTGGACATTCAAAGACAACACCACAGAAATTTTAGGAATCTCCAATCAGAGTGCAGGAGATGTTGTACTAACAGTTAGCACAGCAGATAAGAACTTCACGATCAAGGGAACTGATGGTAGCAGCGCAATTACCGCCTTAGATATAGATATGGGCGCAGCAGGCGCAGCCGCATTCAACGGCGTAGTAACAGCAGCAGGCTTGACAATCGGTTCTGCCGTAATAGGGGAAGCGGAATTAGAGATATTAGACGGTGCAAACATCACAACAACGGAAATCAACATTCTCGATGGTTCAGCGAATAGTGATGCCTTCGCCTCAAGCGGTTCATTGGCAGACGCAGACCGCATAGTAGTGAACGATGATGGAACAATGAAACAAGTCGCCATGTCCCATGTTGCGACATACATAGGCTCTGCTTCCGGCACCTTCACCGCTAGTGACATTACAGGTCAGAACGCCCTCGGTGCTTCGCCTGCCTCAGACGACACTTTCGTAATTCACGATACTGACGCTTCAGCTCTTAAGAAAGTGTCAATAACAGAATTGGCAGGTTACATGACAGGTTCAACAACCAGTCTCGCTCCCAAAGACGGCCCTACCTTTACGAATATCGTCACAATCCCTGCGTCAACAGGTACGGCGGGGCTAAAAATAGGTTCTGTCAAGGTCACAGCAGATTCAGACGAACTAAACCAACTTGACGCTGATACTGGTACAGTTACCTTCACGATAGCCGAAAACGATGGAATCATAATTTCGGACACATCTGCAGGAGCGACCAAGAAGGCGGTAATGACTGATCTAGAACAATACATGACTACCTATCTCTCCTACATCGGTGGCGGGCCGTTCATACCTGCTGTCTCTGGAATTAGCCCAGGGACAGATGAGATTCCTACATGGGATGCCAACGGGAAAATGAACCGGAATGCGAACTTCAAGTTCAATTCAACTCACGGTCAAACCAACGGCCTAACGATGACAAACGCTGCCGTGAGCTTCGGTTCGGACATTGAAGCAGCATCAAGGACGAACGACACTAACAAACTGATGACAATTTCGACCCCTCACTATCACAATGCAGAGGAAGATGTTGCGGGCTTGTATGCGTACAACTCAGACGGCACAAATAAAGTCTGTATAGGCGGAGGGAACAGCAACTTCAACGCAGCAACAGAAGTGAAAATTTCCGCAGCAGCAAACGACGCTACCCTAACGGGAACGGAGCAAGTGGTGATTACTTCAAGCGATACAGTCGTGAAGAATGTGTTCCAAGGCTACAAGACTAGCGTTAAGGCGGTCAGTAGCACTACGACTCTAACAGATGCAGATTCAGGAAAGACGATTTACTGGACAGGGGGAACTCTTAACTTACCTGCAAACGCAGAAGTGGGGCAGCAATTTGTTATTATCAACAACACAAACGGAGCAGCAACTCCTGTCCTCAACTCAAACACAATATCTGCCAACTGGACATCCCACTCCGCTATGGCTGATGAAACCGCTAGAACATACATAAGTGTTGAAGCAAATAAGTGGATTTTCATTGGGTGATTAAATGGCATACATGACAGGGCTGATTGGATCAATTCAGCAATTGGAGACTGCAAATGCTACTCCTGACCCTGCTATTTGGGCTAAATCACTTTCAGGACTTGGAAACTCACAAACAGATCAGAACTACAACGGTGGCGACTTAAGTACCTACATGGGTGGAATTGTAGTAAAAGACGACGGTTCAACCATGGTAGTAGGTTCGATGGGGGGAACTCTCGACGACTTCATTATCCAATATGATATGGGGACAGCATTTACGATAGACTCGAATGTAACGGTCAGTAGCTCGTCAGGTGACAACTTGGACATAAATCCTCCAGAGGGTCTTGTTGGAGGGGTATCTGTTGCTGATGATGGTAGCAAAGTCTATTCATTTGGTCGCTCTACTAACAATGTAAATAGATTTGACCTTTCAACTGCTTGGGATCTTAGCACAGGGGGAAGTGCCGTAAGCAATTTCAACACGAGTTCTCAAATTGCGTTGGTTTATGACGGATTTGTGAAAAATGATGGTACAGAAATGTATGCAGTCGGTTACAACCCTGATAATGTATACCAATACACGCTATCCACTGCTCACAACCTATCAACAGCAAGCCTAACTAACACATTTGATATTTCAAGTAAAGTGACTGCTTGTGGCGGAATACACTTCGAGAGCAATGGCTACGCCTTCGTTGTAGCAGATATTGTGAGTGACAAACTGCACAAGTACAACCTCTCAACAGCCTGGGATGTTTCAACAGCCACTTTCGACTCATCCTCAGACTCATTAAACACACAAGCCTCAACACTATCAGGGGTTTGGTTCGATGATGACTGGACTTACATTTTTTACACCGACCAAGACGACGACGACATAATGAGAATAAATGTAGCAGGGACTTTGGGCGCTCCAAACAACCTAGCAATAACGGCTGCATCCACTACGCAACTCAATCTTTCATGGGACGCTGTTTCTGGGGCAAGCTCTTACGATGTTCACCGTTCAACCTCTTCGGGTTCGGGATTCTCAGAAATTGCTACACCTTCTTCTAACTCATATAATGATACAGGAAGAAGCGCAGGAACTAGGTATTACTACAAGGTTAGAGCCGTTGACTCGAATGGCGATGGGGCTTTCACATCAGAAGCCAACTCCTTTACACTACCGAATCAAGTCACAGGACTTTCTGCTTCTGTAATATCTTCCTCACAAATCAACCTATCATGGAACAACCCAACTGGAACTGAGGCAGGATATAAGATAGAGCGTTCTACCTCTTCGGGTTCAGGATTCTCCCAAATCGCTTCACAAACAGGTACTACTTATTCTGCTACAGGGCTAACGGGAAGCACAACATACTACTTCCGAGTTAGGGCATTCACTGACCCTGGCGGAGATGGAGCATACTCATCGGAAGCAAGTGGAACCACGCAGGCGGGCTCGTCTGCGCCTACGAGCGTGCGCATCTCAACGGCTTCGAGTGGCGGCTACGCCAATGCTGTATTGCTTCAGAACCAAGAATCAAGCGCACAATGGCTCGATGAGGATGGATCGAACTTCTCGGGCAACTCTCTGGTAATAGGTGTCCCAGTTAGCTTCTCCTCCTCAGATGCCTACGAATATGCAGTCCACCCGAACGGAACATCAGGATATTCTCTAGTGTATGTGTATGCCTACGGGGAAGCCACAGGAGGAACATCCTACGCATGGTCAGTCGATAACTTCCAAGAAGACTCTAGTGGAATTTCATCAATAAGCAATGTGGTGGAAAGCACCGCACAAGACGGAACTGCTACTGCACTCGCCCCTGCTGCATCATTCAGGGTGAATGGTGTAAGTGGTGGAAGAGGCTACTTAGCGTGGCAAAGTGAAGAACAACTATCATTTGACATTAACTTCACGGCAACAAACAGCACAGGCAGTACGAGCGCCCAAGAATTGGATGTGAAATTACAGGGATGATTGAATGAGTAGGTGGGAAGTAACAGGAATCCTTGATGGGCAAAGCGGAGACTACAAGATACAAAGTTGCACGACAACCACAGGAGAACAGTCATGGCTCACCTATGTTGACTACAAGGGCTTGACTGGTGGCCCTTACACGGTTCTGTATAGAAAATACTCTGGAAGTTGGGGTACGAACTGGGTTAACATAATGCAAGACACAGAAGCAGAATACACAGAACACGATTGGCTGGTATCTCGTATGTCTGGAGACATTCTCATCGGAGGTTTGGGAATTGGAATGATCAACATTCCATTGTTAGCTTCAGATGATGTGACAAGCGTGACGATAATCGAGAAGGAACAAGATGTTATCGACTTGGTTTGGGCTGATTGTGCCAAAGATAACCGATTCACCGTTATTTGTGCAGACATCAACACCTGGGAGATACCAGAGGGAAGTAGTTGGGATGCTGCGTGGTTCGACACATGGCTTACTCACGAAGAATCTCTAGCGAACTACCAAACGAGACTGACTAACAAGTATTCACCGTATGTTACGGACATAAACGGTTGGGAATGGGTCAATTGAGAGAGGAATAAGTATGGAGTTCGTAATTGGTGCAGATTTGTCTAACCAAATTATACGATTCAAGTCCACAGTCGAAGAGGCGAACATCAGTCAGCCGTTAGAATCGACTGGCCCCGTTGATTTCATAGAAGTACAAGCAGACAGAGACAATACTGATGTTGTATTCATAGGGAACTCAGAGGTAAATTCAACAACAGGTTTTCCTCTCAAAAGAGGTTCAGGATTATGTATGAAAGTTTCAGATTCAAAATTGGTTTACATCGTCAGTCCAACAGCAAATCAAGTAATCCATGTATTGGGTTCAGGATTTCATTTAGAAGATCCTCCAGTCAGCGACATTCAGGCAACAGGAGGAAATATAACTACATACACAGAACAAAACGGTGTTCAATACAGAATTCACACATTTACGGGTACGGCAATATTTGATGTCACAGCCCAAGGTTGGGCTGATGTTCTCATGGTAGGCGGCGGTGGCGGCGGTGGAGCCGACGGCGGTGGCGGCGGTGGCGGTGGCGGTGTTGTTCACATGAAAAGAAGGCTTTTCAGCGCAGAACCCTATCAAGTAATTATTGGTGGAGGGGGTGCTGGAGGCGAATATCCATTTGTTCAAGGCACCAGAGGTACAAACTCATCAGTTGTCCAACAAGCAGATCTAGCAGGGGCATGGCCTGAATTAAATGTCCCACACAAAGAAATAGCAAAGTTTGGAGGCGGTGGTGGCGGTGGAGAGACTGGCGACCAATCCTCTGATGCTCCTTTAGATTTCGCAGATGGCAGCGCAGCAAATGGCGGCGGTGGTGGTCAACCAGAGCCAGGGCAAGGGGCTCAAGGATTATCTGGCCTAAAAGATGGAAGTTCTCTAACTGGATGGAGGATGATAGTAAATGACGGATTCAAAGGAGGAAATCACGGAGACACTTCTTCATCAAGATCAGGAGGAGGGGGTGCAGGTTCAGCCCAAGACGGTCAAGATGGCCCCTCCGGACATGGCGGAAAAGGAATCCAATTGAATTTCATTGGGACATTCGAATCTTATGGCGGTGGCGGTGGCGGTTCTGGAGAATCAGAAAGCTCTGGGTATGGGACTGGTGGCGCTGCAGGGGACGGAGGTCAAGGCGGTGGCGGTGGCGGAGCATCTAACAGAGGCTCATCAACAGGTGGTGCAGGCGGAAAAGACGGCACAAACAACGGTGCTGATGGAAGTTCGACTGCTAATACTCAGACGACCTCTGGTGGCTCGGATGGAGGGGCAGGCGGTCAATATTCAGGTGGTGGCGGTGGTGCAGGCTCAAGTGGTAGAGGCGATGGCGGAAATGGCGGTTCTGGGACAGTCATCATCAAATATAGGATAGTGTAATTATGGCTCATTTTGCAGAAATAGATGGGAGATCAATCGTATTGCGTGTAATTGTATTAAATGATGATTACATCAGAGATGCCGACGGCAGACACAACGAACTACTAGGCAAAAACTTCCTAGAAAAAAATCTAGGTGGCGAATGGGTTCAGACAAGTTATAGCGCCTCATTTAGAAAAAGGTTCGCGGGCGTAGGCTATACTTATGACAAAAACAGAGATGCGTTTATCTCTCCAAGGCCCTATTTATCTTGGCTATTAAACGAGGACACATGCAATTGGGAATCTCCTATTGAAATGCCAGAAGATGGGAACAGGTATAGGTGGAATGAAATAGAGATGGATTGGGAGTTGGCCGAATGAGTCGAAAATCAACCCTACTAGAAACTCTACAGTTCAAAATTCCTGCTAAGATTGAACACAATGTATCTCCTGAAACCGAAGAAAAGGTTGATGAAATAGTTGATAAGATTCTTGATACAATTAACAAAGGAAAAGACGAAATGATACTAAACTGGCGAATCGTTCAATTCCTAATGCTTCTTGGGGTAGTCGGGAGTGTGTTATTGTGAGGTCAAAAAAACCCCTAGGATTTGGCACCCCTCCTGCCTTGTGGCAAATTTACATGGATGATTTCCCACATCTCGAAATGAGCATGGTTTCAGATTTTGATGATACTTACAATTGCATTGCCTGGTCATTAGGAATATCTGACAGGTGGGTGTGGAACGAAATAGATCTAAACTATGATGGGACATCCTCTTTGGGTGAATTCTTAACATATTATCAGAAACATGGGTATAGGCCTGTAAGTAGTGAAATGAATGCCGATGTAGCTCTCTTTGCACTAAAAGAAGGTGATGGCTACAAAGTTACTCATGCCGCCAAAAGGAATAAGAAATATCCAGGCAGAAACATTTGGCAATCAAAAATGGGTCAGGGAGGAATCATAGAGCATCACGGCCTTTCCGTATTCAGAAACTCCCCTTATGGTACTCCAATCGCCCTTTTTACCAAGGAACAGTTATAGGACAACAGCATTTAGGGTTATTTATGTCTATAGAGACTAAGGTTGATGAAATGATTGAACTACTGACTGCTGCCAAGAGCGATGCTGCAAAGCACGACAAGGGCAATTCTGCTGCTGGAACTCGCGTTCGAAAGGCTATGCAGACCCTAAAAGGTACTGCACAGGACATTCGTGTGCAAGTCCAATCTGACAAGAATACAAGGTGAATAAGTAAATGCACGAAACTCGTTGCCGATGTGACGGTAACGAGGATTGGAATTTGGTAACACTCACTTGTGGAGTATGCGGTGAAAGAATCTCTCTAGAATATGCTTTACGGCATATAGAAAATGAAAACAACAGGTAATTGAAGTGATAATTTGCCTACGCCCTGTAACAAATGCGGTTCGTTGAAGCCTAGATCTTGTTCTAGAGGTGTGACAGGCTTAGGTGGTTTGTGTGGAAAATGTTACATTGCAGAGAAGAAAAAAATCAGAAATGAACGGAAAAGAAGGGGTATTTGACCAATCAATTCATAGACTTACTTCTCCCCCAAAGATTTCCATGAACCGAACAATTTGGCCTTGTCAGTATTGCCTAGACGATGTAAAGTACGGCAACCGAGTCCAGCACTTAATTACTGTATGCGAAGCTATCCCTGCGGAACACAAACTCAAAATCATATCTTCCGCCCCTGAAAAAAGGCAACAACTAATCACAATGTTGGAATTTCCATTTTTAATTACATAGGAGCATATCAATGAAAATACTCGTTTGTAGGGGGTGCCTTACAGATAAATGGATGCATTTCGAAAGAGATGATGGTAGTAGAGTCAAAGCCTGCGGTGCATGGTGGGGCTCTTGTGGTCTAAATGGCATTTGGATGGATCACAAAGAATGGATAGACAAATACCATGAGATGTATGATGGAGAGGCTGGTCCATGAGTTGGATTATACCAGAATGTAATACCTATTGCCCTAAATGTGGACAACTTGAAGCCATTCTCCCCAGGCATAATTCGTGCCTAGATTGTTTGCTTTACGATCTAAGTCTCGTGGCTCCAGAAAATAATAGAATTCCTGACCCATCCCAAAAAAACAACACCGATAAAAATGCAGACAGCACCAACAGCAAGAATTAGTATAATTAAGAAAATGCATAGGATTATCAAAACTGCAGCAATTAAAGCCGAGAGCAAAGCACCAACGATGTCCATTGGTTATAATGGATAAGTATAGTCAATTAAGCGTTTAGTATTGTTATGCTTGCATGGTTATTGCATAACCATAGAACCATATCTTATAGTTGCGTAATGTGCAACAATATGCAACTACATACATTAGTAACAATTAGTAATGATTTACAAAAATTATACTATTTTAGGGGTGAACCCCCCAATTGTAAGCGGTGAACCACATGGTTTGTGCGTTATGTGTGCCTACATAGGGGGGTTTGTGGTGCATAAACCCCTTACTAATTATTCGACCACATCTGTTAAACGACATTATCCCCTCCAAGGTTCAACCATGAAACATGATCGCAGTTGGTTCTGGAAGCTAGAACGAAGGTTACTAGACAACATGGGAACCATGGCAGGAATTAGAACATTAATGTCATTTGTAAAAACAGTCATCGCGTTTATGGTTCTAAACGAAGTTTATGGGGGGTTGTAAGAAAATGACAATTATTGCCCTCAACCCCCCCTATTTGATGCATATTTGGTAAAAAACGCAAAAAGGGGATTTTAAGATGAAAGCAGTAGTATATACTAGAATATCGACAGAATATCAGGAAGACGGCCATTCGCCAGAAGAACAACTTAGAAGATGTAAGCAACAGGCAGAATTTGAAGGCTATGAAGTAGTAAATCACTACCATGACACAGGTTCAGGAAGTGCCTTCGAACACCGTCCAGGATATATCGAAATGATGGAGAACGCAGGTACAGAATGGAAGATCGTAATCATATACAAATTAGACAGAATTCACAGGAATTTGAGGAACATGGTTCTATGGTTAGATGACCTTAGAACCAAAGAATGCGACTTCGTTTCAACCGAAGAAAGAGTGGACACTACTACTGCTCAGGGGCGCTTTTTCATACAAGTAATGGGTGCCTTTGCAGAGATGGAAAGGGAAGTAATTTCAAGCCGTGTAAAGATGGGATTAGAGGGTGCAAAAAGAAGTGGGAGATGGATTGGTGTTCCGCCTTTTGGGTACAAAATAGACGATACTTTCACTACTCAAGGGGCAAGAGTCTCCCCTGGTCTTTTAGTGCCTGAGACTAGAGAAGCCGAAATCGTGAGAAAAATTTTAGAAGATACTGCGGCAGGATGGGGCATTTCAAAGATAATTACTAGCCTAGTAATTAATCAGCATAGAACTAGAAATGGCAGTTTAGTGTGGAATAGAAGTACCGTAAGGAACATCATAGGTAGAGCCTCGCTTTACATTGCAGGTTCAATATCGGAACCAGGAAAGGCACTTCAACAACCTCCTCTTTACGGCCCAAACGATAACGATGAGAGAATGTATAATCGTCGTTTCGATGTAGTAGCTCCGTATTTTTTAGAAGTGGCTGATGGTGATGAGTCAGTCAAAGATTTTGAGTGGAAGCGCCTAAAATCGTGGTCACAATTAAACGACAATTCCTATGTCCGTGGTACAGAATCTCAAGCGACTGCGGGCGATGAGGAGGAATAAACATGACAAACGAAGAAACTGAAAATGAAAACACCGAAACTGCACAAGTAACTCTAACGCAAAAAGAATTGCAACAAATGACGCAATCTCTAATGGGTGGAGCTTTACAGATTGATAACTTAGATTCTCAAACAGCAAGAACAATTGTAATGCAAGAGTCTTGGGATCTAACTCAACTTCTGATTAAGCAAAAGGTCAGAGAAACTAGGAAGGCAATTAATGATGATATTCTTAGTTTCTTAAACAGTTTCCCAGAAGCCCTTGAAGCCATTAAAACCGGATTGGGAATAACTGTTGACCTTACTACAAATGAAGAAGAATAATTCTTCAATAATGGGGCATTTAGATGGAAAAGAAGGGCTTTCAAGCGTTTACGGCTAACGCGGCATGGTTCATTATGAACTCAAGCAAAGCCTCAAAAAACGAAACAGAATTTCCAGAAGAATACTCGAAGAAAACTATTAAGGAAACAATAGATTTATTGTCAAAAGGTTCAGATTTTAGAATCACGCCTTTGGGTATTTTGATACAGAGAGAAATGGCATGGGGTCCGTTTGAAAAGAAAAGTCATGCAGAATACATGATTCCCTCAGACCTAGACAAAAAAGGAAAAGATTGGAAAGGAGAAAAGTGGAATATAAGTAAATTACCTATGCTATGGGAAGAGTTCGAAATGCCTAATTATCAAGTAAAAAGAATGTTTTGGTGTGGTCATTGTGAGAACGCTCAACCCTTCAAAGGCAGTTGTAGCGTATGCAAGGCAAATCACGATGTATTTAGGAAAACAATTGAAATAAAAGACTGGGAGAATGAATTATGACAGAAAAAGGCAAGAAAGGCACTAACTCAACCAGGGTTAGAAACGCAGCCAAAAAAGACACTTTACCAGTAGTGGATGAATCAGGAACTCACTTAGTAAATCTAGAAGAAGAGATGGCATTTCAACAAGCGACTCAAGCAGTTGCAGATCGGTATGAAGCACAAATAAGGAGGCTGAAAGACCAACATGCGAAGGAAATGCAATCTATGTTAATGGGCATGGACCCTGACTTAATATCAAAACCGTCTTTCTGGAACAGACTAACAGGCAGATACAAGGACATATTCATTGTCTTTAATCACAATATTCCTGTATGGTGTCCAAAGAAGAGTTGCCCTACGAAAAGAGAAGGCATTAACTGGGGCATAGAGGCTGTTACAACGGATCTAAATATCGCATTAGATTACATTACAGATTATTTTAATCGTAATCAAGATACTGATTGGGCTCACGCGAAGCTACTACATCTGCAAGTGGATAGGAGAAAAGGGCATGGGGCAGTAGTCGATGAGTTATCCTGGACATGGCCTTTGTGGAGAAATTCAGACCACTTTGACGACAAGCGTAAAATCAGTTCGAAAATGGTGGATAAACTCATCAAGAAATCAAGATGAAATAGCGAAAAATGCTACAGCAGCAAAAGCGGCAGCCATTTTTGCGTTTCTTTTTCTTTGAGATTTGTCGCCCATTACTACTGCAGCAACGCCAATACCAACTAACCCTATCGCCGCAGTATTTACTAGCATTTTAGGTGGATTATATCCAAGACCAGAACCCAACCCTGCAAGACTTGGGGTTGGGGGTTTAGGGACTGATTTGAAAGATCTCTCAAATTGAACAGGGCCATAGCCAACATCGATTGGATTCATTTTACAGTTCACCTCTTAGTTTCATTTCCATTTCCTATCGCTTGGATTCCACCATCTGCCCATTACCATGGGAATGTCATAGTTACCTTTGGACCATTGAGTATTCCAGTAACAAGACCCTTCTCCATTAATGTCTCTGCTCGCTTGCTTCTGCATGGGACAGGAAGGGCAAATATATCTCAAATGTAGTTCAGCCCACAATCTCTTCATTATGAATCATCACCTGCCATTGGTAAACTCATGCCTACTCTCCACACCACTATATCTGTTAACAATCTAAGTTTCAATAAATCACCTTAGCTTCTTTCAAGTAGAGATATGCAAGTGCGCCCCCTGCCACAAAAACTGCAGGTCCAAGTAACAAACTCGTCTTATTGCCTTTCGAATACGAATAAAATCCGTGAAGCGTTTCCACGACTCCAGTAGCAAGTATACCCAAAGCAAGAGTATATCCCACTATATGTGTAATATTATCTTCTTTATTATAGAATTTAGCGGGATAGTTTTCCATTTTCTCACCTACAACAATTTTAGATTATATGGAATTACATGAAACATTCCAGTCGCTAAAGCACCTGCGCCTCCGAGTAGGAGGAAATTACGAATTCTGTTTTGATCTCTTTGTGACAAAGGCTGTTTAGTGCTGTATAAGTGTGTAAATAGTATGTACGACCCTAAACCTAGTGCGGCAACACTCAATCTATCATAGGCAGGATCACTCCCCCATTCTCTTCCAACCTTTGGTTCATAAACGAAAGTGTCTGTTGCAATATCTCTTTTTCTTTGCTCAACAATTAAGCCAATAGGTCTTTTTCCAGACCCACAATGTCTAGAAGTACAATGTCCAGCCAAGCCTGATGCACAATGGCAATGTGGGTTTATTTTTATCTGCGCCCTTCCTAAATTAGACGCTTTTGCAGCCTTCAAAACAGTAGCAGTCTGATGTTGGACACGACTCACCATGTTAGTCGCAGGGGGGTATCAAGGATAAACTCGACCCGTCACACCGTTACGGTTTGTTATATCTTACTAAACAAACCAACTGCTAATGCAATGAATAAAAGAAAAGAAAATATTGCTACTAACATTTGCTCTGGATTAAATGTAGAAGCAGATGTAGCCAATAATACGAGAGCTACTATGCAAGCAGCAATTAACTGAATTACGATAACATGGCGCATAACCATTGGTTTTGGGTTAAACCAATCTTCGACCATTCCATGCACTGACATACCATCAGGGTTCTGATTCGACGGCTTCATTAATTCAGCCAATTTTCTTGACAAATCTTCGCTTCTAACCATTTAATCACATCGGGGGTTGCATAGGTGGCATACTAGGGCCAGTCATAGGGTTAGGCTGAATTCTAGGCACTAAGCCTCCGGTTCCAACATGAAGCCCCCAATTCATCACATTACTCAAGACTCCTGAACCGCCTGCTGAATCTCCTCCTGCAGCCGTTTCTAAAGCACTCAAGAACGAGGAATTTGCAGCCAAACTAGCAGCCTGTCGATGAGTATTCATAACACTTCGACCAGGATCGACTAAATCTCTCTTGAGTTGCATTCCCATGGCTGATAATTCAGCCTGAACAGTAGTGGGTGTGATACCCTTGATTCTAGCACCCTCTTCGGAGACTTGCTCGCTTCGTGGTTTTAGGAATAGGCCTGAACCATCCTCTGCTTCATTTAGTCCAATGGTAAAAGATTCGAAGAAATTCTTCAATCTATGATCTACGACTACAGAAACTAAAGAAGCCAGGACACTTAATCCTCCTTCTTCTGCTAAAAATGTCGCCATTTCGTTTGTATTATGAAGTAAATCTATATCAATATCAACTTCTGTAGGTGGTGTGAAGTAACCTAACTGCTGATACAACATATCTGGGGTAAGGTAGGGGTTTCCTCCTTGGGGCATTCCCATTGGTGCTTGTGGCATGGCAGGGGCAGCAACAGCAGGTGCGGTAGCAATGCCATAGCCAGATGCGGCAGGTGCAGGTGTAGGCGAAACGGTTTGTTGATAGCTTCCGTAAGTCATGGTCCTCGCCCCTCCGACACGGTTGCGTCGGATAACGATGACGGTAAATCGTGGGCTCTCGCAACTCTAAGGTCTATCATTATCTGAACAAAGTCAACTTCTCTGGTTAAAGGATTTTGATATTGGCCTGTAGTGACTCCCTTTCCTTCGTACTTTTCTAGAATTTTCATAAAAGGCTCTAGGTCTTCGACCATAGTCGGCATATTTCTGCCATTTTCCTCTAGTTGCTTTGGAATCATCTTAATTCTTCTTCTCTTCCATAAGAAGGAACTTCTTTCATTTACTGCCTCATCTTGCTCTTGAATCTTCCATTGGCTGTATAGCCAGTATAACTGTAGTAGCTCAGGGCAATATGATGACCGTAGTGGTGCGCCTCTATCTACATACATCATGGCGGTAAAGGCACTATGATGTCCTGCCATATCTGAAAAGAAATGCGAATATAGCGTTTCTCCATCATCTAAGGGGGTAAGTGTATCTGGATCTAAAAGTGGCTTGTTGTAAGCCTCACTCCCTAAACTAAGAAGTTGAACGCCAGTAACGCAACAAACTCCATGGTCGTTATATTTCGGATAACCAGGTATCCCCCATTGTCTTGCAGGCATCAAAACCTTCTTCGCACTCGATATATTGTTCTTCCTTCTTGCTATTGGGTCGGGGTTATTATCGAACTCAAAGTTGACTTGAGGGTAGTACACAGATGTAGTAGCCATCATGCTATCGAAGCGTCTTTGTCGTTTATGGCTTGGCCTGCAATAAATCCCAAATTACTCTCTCTACATTCCAATTTCTCAAGGCAGAACAAGACCGTTTTAGCGTTGGAATCATCAAGTTTCTTTGAAGTCTAACGAGATCCTTGGTAAATGGGTTGAATATTGGATGTTGAGCGACTTGTTTCTTCTGAACTCCTGCAGCCCAACTATCGTCTAACCAAACATCAGCCTTGTTAGCCACTACTGCTAGTAGCTTAGGTTTGTAGCCTCTAGCCATTTTCCTTAACTTTCTAGTTTTGAAAGGATAATTTCCAGACACTAAAACATCAACAAACTTGTTGAAAATTTCTTGTTGAGATGTATCTTCGGGATTGTGTAGGTGTCTGTGATCTATCAACCAAATTATGATTTCAACTTTTCTTGTTACCATGTCTTCTAGCCACAAATCAAAATATTCTTCATGCCCTCCTAAATCTGTTGCTGAAAGTGTTCGAGATGCTACGATAGTTTCAGATGCATTTATCCTTACTCTTTTTGTTGAGGTCGGAGGCAAGATGAATTTTCTTTTCTTCTGATTGTAAGAGTGGTGTGTACTTGTTTTCAAATCTTCCAGTTCATCTATTTCTAACTCTCCGCTAGTTGAAATCTGACGATTCAAGGTAGTTTTACCTGTACCCCATACTCCGTAAATTCCAACTCTATGTTTTTTCCACGAAGCCCATATGTGCCGTAACCAAAGCACTCCTCCGTAGGCAACCTGTCCAGGGAGCATGTCAGGCATTAAGCCTCACCAGTCTGTGATGGCTCCTGAGTCTTCCTCTTCCTCGTCCTCGAAGTCATCCTCTTCGAAGTCATCCTCTTCGAAGTCATCCTCTTCGAAGTCATCCTCTTCGAAGTCATCCTCTTCAAAGTTATCTTCATCCTCATCTTCTTCATCGAAATCATCATCATCATCATCTCCAAAATTGACGGGGACTAAAACCAATCCTTTGCTATCGTCATCCTCTTCTTCAAATTCATCCTCATAATCTTCAACGATTTCTGGTTCCGGCTCGGTTCTTGATGGTGGAGGGGGTAATCTCTCGGGCTCGGGCTCAGGCTCGGGCTCGGGCTCGGGCTCGGGCTCAGGCTCAGGCTCGGGTGCGCGAGGCTGAGGGGGTGCTTGCTTCGGTGCTTGCATCATCATAGGAGGTGGCGGAAGAAGATCTGGTGCTTCTTCCTCGTAATCGTCAGAAGGTGCAACATCTTCTGCTTCGGAAGAATTGAAGTCTGGTAGGAACTCACCAATCGAAAAAGGAGTAGTTGGAAATCCATCATCGTCTGCAGTAAGCCATATTTCCTCAGAAGCTAAACTGTCTCTATAGGCATTCCACAAAACTGCGGTAAACGCATGCCAAAAAGCATACTCTTCATCAGTCCTTCTCTTGTGAGTGACACTTATCGCAATAGACCAGGGAGCAGTCCAACCTGCATCATCAGCCCAGTCTCTTACTTCGGGTTCTGAACTCTTAAGGAAATCTCTGAAATCAACCAACTGTACTAGCATTGAGCCTCTGCCTCGGGTAACGGGGCCTTGAAACATCCAGTCAACACCAGTAGTTGCTTTACTTACCATGTTGCTATATTTGCAAATCATTGAGGCAACATTTTTGCCTGGTTTACGGTCAAACGGAAGGAACGCTGTCATTGTCATTGGTATGTGCTAGGGTTATTGCCGTTTGAAGTTTCACGAGAGTCCAAGCAACCAACTGAAAAGAGAAAAGTCGAAGAATTCTTCTGCTATGGAAGTGCCTAGGATAGAAACTACTGATGCTGTTCCAGTATAGACCCATATTTTGATTGTATATATTCTCAAATCCCAAAGAGAGCGAAATGCATAAGCATCAGCCATATGAGACATTCGTAAATCGTTGTCATCAGGGAATAACCTGCTATCCAACACGCCCAATATCTCACCTCAAGTTATTCCTTACATCGGGTGCAAGGCTTATTTGGGGATTTTCGGGAACATGGGGGTCGTCAACGGTAGTAGGGGTCTGTCCTTGCATTTGTGACATGATTCTTTCCATCTCTCTCTGTTTCTGCTCCATTTCTAGTCCTATTGTGAACTTCTGAAGCTCCGCATTCATCATCTTAGTGTTCCTTCTAGTCTGGTACATCAAATTCTGAATGTAAGATTGATCTTCAAGACGCTCTTGGAAGAATACCTTGTAGAGCATAAAGCCAATCATTTGTACTGTAACTGCCGCCATCATCCATTGAACACCAACTGCAGTCCAACTCCCCTCGTTTGGGAAGAACAATCCTTGTGCATGCATAGCCACAGCCGAACCAATCAAAAATGAATTGACCAGTAGCAGAGTAAAAATTCTTAATGTAAGTTGATCGCCTTCTTCTAGCATTCGTCCCATGTTATCGGCCTTACGAAGCGTTAAAGCCGTTTGAATATAACCTAAACTTTTAATTTCTTAGAAATTGTCTTAAATGCAGGTATTGTATCTTTAGAATAGATTGCATTGAGAAGAAAATACCTGCCAATTCCATGCCCCAATGCTCCTATTAATGGGAACAAAACAAGCATTGTAGCCATATCCTCTCCTCTCTCTGTACTATATTTCGGGAAAGAATAACTGCTAGAGGGTTCTCCATAGTTGTTTACTGGATGCCCCAATCCTTTCATGTTAGGTGAAGGTAATGGGACTAATGTCCTGACTAAACTCTCAGTATTAACACTTAGAAGTGGGTCACGGGTTGTTCCTGCATGGATGCCCCCAATTAATAACCCCGCAAGGGCAGACTGTTGAATACCAGTTTTGCCTGCTTCTCTACTCTTCTTGCTCCCAGTAGGTTTACCAGATTTAATTCCAAATGCTGCGCCACACAGTCCTGTAAATAGTAAAGCACCCATTCCATATCCTTCAAACAGGTTTTTTACTCCAGACATTGTACCTTCTGGTTGAAGTGAAGGAGAATATGAAATTCTTCTCATGTTATCGACACGCCTCATCCTGGTAGCGTGACTTTCACCCTTTACCCATGGGCTTACAGGGGAAGCTATAGAATCGTAGTTAGAATCATTTACTGCTGAGTGGGGTTGCATCTTACACACTCCATATTCTATCTTCTTTCGCAATTGGTGTCGCAACAATTTGACGATAGAACGGTGCTATGCCTGCCTTGAGTGATCTGCGTAGGAATTTTACTACTCTACCTGATAATTCCTCATTATTCATATCTAATTCAACTTTGAGGCTAATTATCGCAGGGTCGTCAACTGAAATTTTAGGAAGTTCATCCATACTGGATAAACTTGACAAATGGAAATCTTCCTGTATGTCGGAAGGCTCCATTAAAGTAAAGGTGGGCATCATTGCATGAGCCCCGAGTCGTCCAACCATAGCCCTCCGAGGGGGGCTTAGGGTTTAGGGATTTCTCATTCTTTCTTTTGGAGATCTGCTACCTGTTGCTTCAATGATTCCCAGGCTTCTCCAACCACATTGGGAGCGCATTCAGTCTGAATGACTCCTGGGTTTCCGTCTGCATCACTAAAGTTTAGGGCTAGCTTGATGTATGGTTCACGCATGTATCAAGTCAACCGTCATTGTCGTATAAACCTGACACAACCCTACCACCACTTCTTTTTCTTCTTGGATTTCCTTGTTCTAGGGGTTTTCTTGAGTGGATTATCGTCTTGATTGGCTTCGCCAACTGCCTCTTTATTAGTCCAAACATAGAATTTATTCATAATTTCGGTTCTTTCTAGGGGTCTGACACCATACCCCATTGCATCCCAACCATCGTCAAGGCAAGGGAAATTTTGAATTCTGAAAAACGCAGAAAGCATCAAACAGTCCTGAGCATGTTTCTTTGCTCTTTCTCTAGATTCTTCATCACCTGCAAGATCTATTTGCTTTTGCGCTTGCTTAAAGTCGTACTCAGGAGGCATCTTCAAAACAATCTTAGCTCTATTAGTCAAAACATCTATGCCTTCATAGAAATGGCCTGAACCACAAGAAGGACAGGAAATAATCATGTTATGTGTCATTCCCCTCATGGCCTTATTAGGAACAGTCAAGTAATTATATTCAATATCAGCACCGCAGAAAGGGCAAGGAGGTGCTTCCATTTGAGCATCCTTCATTTTATCTTTTAGTAGTCTAGGCCAACTTTCTTCGGCTACAATCTCTTTGCAAATGGGGCAATGAGCATCCCATTGGTCAACATTCAACCTAGTATCGCTCATACTGTCTCACCTCGGCACCATTCGGAGAACATTTCTCTTTCCATTCTAACGATAGTGAATACACTACCGCACAACATGAAAACATCTGTACCATCTTTATGCTCGGTCCATGCGGAAATATATTTTTTATTGAACTCAGTCATTCCAGATGTAGTTCTAAATTTCATCTATTCTTCACCTCCTTTTTGCCTCTTACGACATTCATCGCCCGACTGTAATCAATCAACTTATCGTTCCTCCACTTAAGGCTACCTCGAGCCCAAGAGGTAGGTGCGCCTTCTTTGAGAAGTGTTGAGTGCGTGTCCTTGTGACTTGGGCCTTTATCGCAAAGGACAAGAATACTTGGTTCCCATGCCATAGTGCATCCTGCCATCTTCAAACGATGGCCGAAGTCTATGTCTTCCATGCCATAAACGCCATCAAATGTCTCATCATAGCCGTTTATCTTGTCGTAGGCTGTTTTCGAGAATGCAGTATGCAGTCCCCACCATGATAACCAAACCGTTAGATCAGTAGGACTAACCACTCCCCCTTCGTTTGTAATTCGTGCATCATCTATCACAAACTCTTCGCCACCAGTAGAAGAAAGATACGATCCTGCCACGGAATCGAACCCAGATAAATATAAATCCCAATGCTGTTGTATGGTATCTGGTTTTAGGAATGTTAAATCATCTATGGACAATATCCAATCTCCTTTCGCGACATCAACACAAGCATTTCTCGCACCTGCAGGGCAAGGGCCTTCTTTGGTCGGTATGTCTCTAACATAAGTGAAGTTAAGTTGATACTCTGAAGCTAAAGCCTTGACCTCGGATTCTCTTGACTCCCACAATCTATCACCATAAACGAGTTCGAAGTCTTCTTTTGGAAATGTTTGAGAAACTAAGGAATCAAGAAGTCTGCCCAATCCTGGTGTTTCTCTAGCAGTAATACAAATCACACTTACTTTCATTATTCTTCCTCCTTAGTCTCTTTTTCATAGAATTCTTGAGCCCCGATAACCTCTTCTGTTTCCAAAGGGGTGTTTTTCTTGAACTTACGCTGCCGAACTCTCGGTTTTCTCGAATGCAAATTCCTCCTCAACAAAATTTCGACCATAAATGCTAGTGCAAAGTAAATAATTACGATACTAGAAACAATTATGCCGTTTTGGCATAACAATTCTAAGTTACTATTAGTTTCATATCTCAACTCCAATTTATATGAATTGAATAAACCTAATCCTCCAAGCATAATCATTACCAGGTATCGAAACAATCTCTTGTAACTCATTATTTCTTCCTCCTTGTCATATTTCTAATTTGATAAACTGAAATCAACCCCTCGATAAGCAAGCAAAAACCTGCCAAAGACCAAAACAAATCGCCATCGATAGATGTAATTTCAAGCCAATTGAGGATCGGCAACAGGGTCAATAATACGCCACTAAAAATAATCCATTCAAACCGCAGTAAAGCATCTCTAAGGTCGTCGAAATCAACTAATCCATCATTATTCAAGTCGAATATCGAACTGTTGGTTCTATCTCGATTAAGGAAATCTCGAACCTCCGCAATCATCTGCTGTTCTGCTGCTAAATCATCATCAAGATTCTTGTCCGGTATTGGAATCACCCCCTATGCTATCTATATGTTCAATCATTTTTTTTCTATCTTCTGAATTCCAAAGAGGAGAATCAGGGTGGGGCGGTGTAGGTAAATTGTTCAAATCAAAATTACCGCCTTTATCCAATTGTGTAATTTCTTCGTCTTCCGAACCCGTGGTTGAAGAAACTGTTTCAATATCCATGAAATCAATATGCTCGCCTTGAATGCCGCTAAATGCTGCGGTAGGGTTACTAGAATACACACCCCATAACTTTGAGGCCTTTCTATAGGCATTGATATGTCTCTTACTCACATTATCCCATGACAACCTGTGAGACAATTGCTTTACGGACGCTCTCATCTTGTTATAGCGAGAAGGTTCTGACAAATAACAAGATACTGCATCAGCGATAGCTTCAGAAAGGCTTTCAGAATCTCCCTGTGCAACTTTCCATCCATGTATGCCTCCTATAATGTCTCTCAAGCGACCCTCGTCGCTGCAGATAATTGGCTTGCCCGAATCCAAAACTCTGAAAACAGCACCAGAAGAACTTGAAATTGACCCACCTGATAACAACTCTCCTTCATACGGGAAAACAAGGAAATCAGCAGCATTACAATGTAAATCAATCTCTTCTTCTGACAACAATTTTGGTATGAAGTAAATCTGTTCAGATTGGTCGGCCAAATCGTGACATTCCTTGAGTAAATCAGGATGCGTGGGATAATTAGGGTGAGCCCCTCCATAAGCAACTACTTCAAAGTAAGGCGATTTTTCAACAGCCTTTAGTGCCGCCTTCAAGAATGTATGAACTCCTTTGCCGCCTGATAAGAAACCGTAGGTGAATAACATCGGAACACGCTCTCCTACCTGAACAATGGATTTAGCATTGGGATTCGGCTCAATGGAAAGAATCCCATGATCAATATGTGTGACTCCATTCATGCATTGAGATGCCATCATTGGCACTTTCGAACGATTATGCAAAATGTGAAGATCACAAACTGAATCAAACAACATGAATGTATTCCGAGCCCTTTCGTTCGAGGGGAAGTCGGGAGTGTGCCATGTGATGGCTCTAGCGCCATCAAAATTACTTATCAGATTAGCAAGAGCTTGAGTCGCCTGACCAATCATAGTCCATTCATGTTGAGCATGAAGAACATCTGGGTGGATTTTGTTTAGTATTTCGTCTGCTAAAACCCAATTTGGAGCATTCCTACTCCAACACCTATAGACAGATATACCGTCATAATCAGTAGGCTCATCGCTAACTGGGTGGTCGGGTGTAACTTCTGCTAGTACGCTCACTTTTACTCCGTTCTGTATCAAAGAATTAGCAAGCATTCGTGTGTATGTGGCAATTCCGCATTCAGTATCGAATGTGGAAACAAAGGCTACATGGTGGGTTTCGATGGGCGGCCTAATCTTAATCCGAGGTGCTTTCAATTCGTCTACAATTTTTTGAAGTGCAGGTTGTATCGTATTACGATACACGGAAGGATAAGACCAATCTTGCGCCCAGTTCTTAACTGCAGTTCTGCGACTTATCCACAATGTTTCATCTTTCCATTCTTGGTAAAGCATAGCAAGCCTATCTGCAATATGCTTCGGATCTGCTTGCCCATACTTCACTCCATTTACTTCTCTGTATTTGACGGCCTCAAGGCATAAATCAGAAAAAGCATTCAAATTAGTCATAGGGCCAAAAGAAGTGTTGATTACGGGTGTTCCAACGGCCTGAGCCTCGATTTGAAATATCCCAAAGCCTTCTTGACTGCTGCAATGCAACAAAACATCGACTCCTTTGAGTAATCTAGCCATTTGCTCGGTTGTCAAACCTAACTGAGAGTCGGAGTCTGCTACAGTAAGTACCATGGAAGAAGGAATGCCTATTGATTGATACATAGAAGAACTTTGAGATTGAGGGTGTTCTGGTTTTCCTTTCAAGTAAAGCTTCACAAACTCTCTTTCTTCAATAGGGAGTGATTCAACAAACATACGAAACCCTAGGAGATTAATTTCTGGTTCCTTCCTTACGGAAAAATCTCCAAAGAAGCCCACGATGAAAGCATCATCTCCTTTTGAGAGAGGAACGCGCATCTTTGTGAGCAATTCTGTCCATCTAGAACGAATTACTCTGACGGACAAATCCTCTACAGCAGATTGTAACTCAGGGTCGAATCCATGAGGTAAGTAAAGAGGGGGCGCTCCTGTATATTCTTCGATTACCTCTGAACCCCATTTTGACATTGAAGCCACATGGTCAAAAGAACCGATTTCCATCACTTCTTTTGGAATTAAGCCCGAACCGTCTACTGGACAAATTACGATTGAGTTAGGTGGGAATCGGCCTAAGCCATTCCATTTCCACAGATCTCCTAGGAATATTGTAATTATGTCGTCTAAATCCTCTTGTGCTGCAAAATGTGAAATCTTCTTGACCAAATCATCACTTTTCAGCGTCCCTGGATATTCTGATACAGGATATACTTTTACTCCGTTGTAATCCATTATTGACCCTGAATAACTCCAGTCTGAAATATGGCACACGGGAAAACCGTCAGAAACTAAAGATTCTCCTAGCATTCGGCATTGAGTTCCGTAGCCCGTAGGCATAAAAGGCGGGTTTCCTATGATGGCGAATCCTATGTTCACAAAACCTCTAAGCGTGTTTGTCGTATATGGATAACGACATATGTCCACAGGTTTTACACTCTGAACAAGATACTCCTAAAATGGGAAAAACTCTTACTTCTGCCTTGCTATGCCCACAAAAGGGATTAGCAATAGCCGTCAAGGGCATCATTTTTCCTCACAGGGTCTACATCTTCTAATTGAAGAACAAGTAATGCGATAGCCGCAGGGTTCAACCCCTTTCGCCTCATTTGTTGTCGAATATTGAATGCTTCCTCTACTGAGAATTCTGAATCTCGTGTTCTAGACAAGCATCGCATGATAACTGGATTCCACTCCTCCGCCTCACTTGACATATTCCAATGGAAGTATAGGTGCCCTAAAATCATTACTATGTCTTGCATTGTAATCGAACTCATTATACGACAATTCCATTAGCGTATAATCAATGGTGGTATTATGACATCGAAGAAGGTCGTTTCTATTCAATTAGAAACACATCAAAAATTGTGCGAGAGGAAAAAATGGCCGTATCTGTCTTTTGATGATGTCATCAATGGACTAATTAGGGAGGAAGAGGAAATGAAAGCGCATATCAGTAAGCTAGAAAGAGAAATTGAACAAATCCACAGCGAAAGTGTGGCTGTAGAAGTGGGGGAACTTTAATGGGAAGGAAAGCAAAAAACCCACTCGTTAAAAAAATAGTAAAAGTATTCGCTAAGTTTGAAAATCAAGATCTCAAGTTCGAAACAATAAGTGATCATCTAGGAGAGCCTTCGTCAGCAATAGCAGGCGTATTGTCAAGTTATCCTGCTTTATTCTCAAAAGCAGGGCATACAAGAGTAATGAATCACGAAACAAGCAACTCAAACAAGCAGACTATCTGGGGGCTAATACCCGAAGAAGAAGTTGATGAAGAAAGAATTATGGATTTATACGGTCTTAGTTTAGATGATTTTGACGCAAATGACGGGCAAATTATCAGGTATAAGTGGATTTCAGCCAAAAAACTGCCAAATGGTAAATTTTCAAGAAGAGATATTCACTACATGCTTCATCACATGAAAAAAGACCAAGCTAAGGATAAATTACCTCAACTTTCTTAATTGGCGTATTTGAGAAGCAGTTAGTCCTGGACCAGTTTCCCACTTAGGAGGGGGGTTATCCTTTGGATTCACTCTTTCAGATATAGCCTTGTAGCCTAAACCTACTGATTTTCTGCCAATGTGAAAAATCTCTCCTACGGATTCCTGGCTCATCCACTCTTCCCATCTAGAGTTATTTTCTCTAAGTGCCATGTACAATGAAGCCGCAGCATGATATTGGGGGCGAAGTCCTGGTACATGTATTCTAGATAATTCCCTTGCTCGCTTCTCTACTTCTGATGTTTGAGGTTTTCTCGCTAATACGGAATTAAGTACAGATAAAGGTTCAGCAACAGGTCTTTCTATTACTTTCTCGTTAATCGCTCTCTTCACTAACCTGTTAACTTTCTTCTTCAAAATAGAATCGGAATTAACTATCTGATCTAACGGCACAAAGTTGTAATCAAATCTAGTTGCTAAATAAATCGATGTATGAGTGACAGCATCTAAACCAGTTCCTCCTTTGTGATACCCTGCATCTAACAATTTTTCGAAGTAAATCACACCTTGACCCTGTGCATTTGCAGATAGTTCGAATTTCGGATTAAGTAGCATTTCAGTTAGTTTGTTTCTAAACTCTCTTCTATTTCTTTGCGAACCTGTAAGTGATAAAGTAACTGGAGCTATTGCTCGCCCCTCAGAATCGAATGTTAAACTACTTTCCATAATCATTAGTTCGGGGGTTAATCCACAGACTGGGCAGGAAGGATTGTCCAAAACTTTGTTATCATCAGTATTGAGTTCGATGCCCCCTCCAGAAAAAATACACTCTGGAGGTTTTCCTACAGGGCAATTCAATCCTTCAAAAGAGCGAAGTCCCATACTCAGAGCATCAGCCATATTTCTGTCAGAATGGGATTGCTTAATTAATGCCGATGGCGTAATTAGTAGCAATTGTGCTACTCGGTATTAACTTTGCACACATTTACAAATATGTGAGCTAAGAATATCAGATCACTTAGGAAAATCACCTAGGGGTCCGAAAAAACAGTCTATTAGGGCTTGTTTGATAAATGCCGATGGCGTATGCTACAGTATAGCGGCTATTTACTACTAACTTATAGTGGTAAGTAGCTTTAGATCGCTATTCGGTTCAGAAGACACCTGGAAACAGGCAGATTTGCAGTTAGAACGGTACGAAATGTCCGTTCTTCAAGAAGGCCGATGGCGTATGCTACAGTATAGCGGCTATTTACTACTAACTTATTGTAGTGAATAGCTTCAGATCGCCATACGGTTCGAAGAACGCCTGGTAACAGGCTAATTTGACACGAAATAGAGGCATTTATGTCCCTAGTTCAAGAATGCCGATGGCGTATACTACAGTAATTACTCTATATGGTACTAACTATGGCTCTCTTCTAGAGAGCCGTTGGCCTATATAGTGTAAAGGCGTGTCAAAGCGCCTGAAAGGCTGTATTTGGCTCTCTTCTAGAGGGCCGATGGCCTATATAGTGAGAACGAGAGTTCTCCATCTGGTTGCCCCGAGGGGCTACACGATCTACTTACACAAGCAATGTGCTAACATTGAGGAATGTGTGAGAGTAACATGGAACACCGGATTAATAACTCATGCATTTCACGAAGTAATCCCGAGATTTATTCTCGCTCGAATGCATGATGAGTAACCCGCCAAATGGGTTTTTCTTAGCAGATTAACCTAGTTGGAATCACTTTGGGGCGTAGTTGCCTCCTCCTTGAGAGGAATGAACAGAAACCAAAGTCCAATTTTTGGAAACAAAAAGGCGGGCGGCCCCCATTTAGGGATGAATTGGGTGTCATACACATACGCTAAATGCGTTACAGCAGTATTGAGAGAGAGAAAAAGCGAAAGCGGCGTTGCGAAACCAGCCTCACAGAACAGGATTACCAACAGGTAACTTGACTCTGAGAATGAGAAATCTGGTAGAAGCTAACCTCTGGAAGATATGCAACACACCTAACGGTGAACACAAATCAGGCTACGAATTTCCCTAACGATTAGGTCGAGGGAAAAGATGTTGTGCGGGCTATGCCCGAGGAAGTTTGATAATGTATTGCTGATAAAATACGCATGATGGGACTTGATCTCATCAAACAAAGACAGTCGGGAAAGACCGACATGTTACTACTAACAATGTTTTACGACAAAACCCTCGTCAGAGGGTCAAAAGGGTCTATAGCTTAGTCAGGTAGAGCGTCCGGCTCTTAACCGGAAGGCCGCAGGTTCGAACCCTGCTAGACCCGCCAAAACTAACCATGCCTAATACGCAAAAAAATCCCAATGGGTCGGATGCACTTCTCCGAAAGAAAAGTAACGGAAACATGAAAACAAGAATGTTGACGGGTCGCCAGTTAGACGACCAAATCACACATTTGTGGATGAAAAGGCTCATCACAAAGGCAGTCAGGGACAAATCCTTAGAAGATTTAAGGAATAGTCGAGAACAACTGAAAGAAGCCCAACAAAACGCAAATTATGTGATTGCAGTCGCTAGACATCAATCAAAGCACCCGCAGTAAATTCAAAAAATTTCATGGCAGATACTATGACCCACCCGATTCGAGATAAGGTGGTGAGTAACAATCTCGGACTAATCATGTATTACGAAATAGCACTAGAAAGCCTTTGGCTTTCTATTGCATAACTCACTACGAGATTCTTTATGAGTTAAGAAGAATTTAGTAGGTTCGTAAACTAATCATGTATTACTATGCGCAACCAAAAGTGCGCAGGCCCATGCAGGGTTCCGGAATTGAGGGTGAAGGAAGTTGCATACGAAGCCGAGAGGCTTCATACAAACTACACCGAGGCCCGAGAGGGTAAACGGAGCGAGCGAAACCTCGCAAACCTAGGGCCGAGAGGCCACAAAATGATGGTCGGATGAAGTGGAAATCCGATAATTGAGTCCAGTCCTTTCCAGCAGAGATGTTGCAGAGGGGATAAAATGATGCCATCAGGCCGAAAGGCCAAACAACCAGGGGCGAGAATGGTGATCTGTGAAAGCAGAACGCTTGGTCTAGCCCTTCTAGAGTAGTATTTGAGGTAAAACTCGAATAACTCAATACACGAATTAGAACTCGTGAGTGAAGGCACCCGCTAGTATTGCAATATTAGCAAGCCTGCAGTAGAGAGGCTGCTCTAGAATTAGAATACTCAACTATTTGACTGACCATGGTAATTTACAATAATTATACAGGCAATGGTAGCACACAAGAGGCTACACTACATGAAAAAATGGATAAGAACACAATGGTAGAACTAAGAGAACAGGCAAAGGGAATGGGAATAACACTCTCACATTACCCTAAGAAACATCTGTTAATTGATGAAATCATTAGTGTACACACAAACCAACAGAAAGAAAGCGAAAAGGCACAAGTCAATGCGAACGCAATTGAATCGATGGACCTAGCACGACAACAGACAGGGAAATACGGAGAAGCGAATATTTGCGGAATCCGTTCCAAAGTTATAGTGACAGGCAAAGATCATGCGCACAATAGAAAGCAATGGCTAGCAGAACTAGAAAACCGCCACCCAGAGATATTCGAGGATAATCCACGAAAGCCTGGGGAGAAGAGAATCTCACGCGGATTTGGAGCTTCATACGCAATTATTTCTTCGTTGGAAGACGGTGGAGGAGACACGAGTTTATTTGCTAGCATGCTAGGAATGAGCATCGACATCGCAGAAGATGTAAAGATGCATTCCGATTTGCAGTCTAGTGGAATAGCTGCGTCTGGTCTATACAGTCGAGAGAATGTCGAGGACTTTGTTGAAGCGCTTAACAACCGCAAAGACAAGCCTGATGGCGTTCAATTCGGCTTTATTATGACAGAAGCAGTTTCAGAATGCTCGACATGGACTCTCTATGACATCGTTACTTGTCCAGGAGATGAAAATGCGCAAGTTCAAGGCTGTTTCAAGATAGAATCAGCCCCGAGAAGGTCCGGTAAGGGTAAAGACACAAAAATGTCGTTCCCTGACCCAAAAAGGACTAACTCTATTGCAATGGGATTGTTGACACAGTCTCAAATGAACTTCCAGCGCAATGAATCGTCATGGTTTGCCGATGCATTTGCATTCAAGCATAATGTTCTAGCGCGTCTAGGCTTAATGTCCTTTGCGACAAGCCGAACCGCTATACATCCTATGTTGAACTTTATGATTAGTGGGAAAACCCCTCTGAGCATAGATATGATACGAAGTCTACTGGTGGCTGCCCATGGAGGGCAACTAGAGGGCAATCAGCTTCAGGAAGCCAAAGAGGTTAACTGGAATTTTGATCACCCATATGGAATTAAACTCCACATCAGCGCCTTCAAGAAATCATCCAGAACTGTAGAGAACGCGAACAAGCCAAACAAATACGGTAAGACGCAGTCTCAAATCTGGTTGACTAAGGATAATATCAGCGATTTGACGGTGAGAAGCCTAATACTTCCGTTCTTGGAGGTTATGGGATTCAACCGCAGCGTGACTACATGTGACATAATTGGACAGAACAACAGGACAGGCTCAGACGACCTTGCTCTAACAAATTTCAGTTTCTTACTGAATAGGGCGAAGGAATTAGTCGAAGCCGATCCTTTACACGAACTGACTGGACTCGTTCGAGCGATAGATGCTTTGAGCGAGACCCACTTGTTCCTTCCATATGGGGCTAATGATGGCTACCAACTGGTATCGCGAGATGCTAGTAGAGCCAGACCCCAAGTAGTCAAGACCGCAACAAGCGGGAATATTGGCAAGAATGCGTCCCACCTTCAAGTGAGGGTTGAGGACTTTGCAGGAGAACCAACGATTTGTCTTCTGGCAGTACCATACAGCGAGGAAACGATTGCTATGAGAAACAAGAGTAGGGATGAAAGAAATAAGGCTCACAAAGCCAGGAATCCCAAAAAAGTGTCTCAAAAAAATCGTTCTAAGTAATTGGTTTGACCATTTGAATATCACAACCCTGCTAGGGGGTGCCTAGGGACTGTATCGCTTTGGGAGCGAGAAAGTCAAACCGCACCGTCTAGTAGGCAACTGACCATGTTTTACGATATGTATTACAATGCGCTGCTGCCAAATGCTATGGAGTCAAACCTCCAAAAACTTGAGGTAGGTGGTGCATTTTGACAAACGAAAGGAAAAGCGACTTGACCAACCATCTTGAGAAAGTAATCAGGAACAATGGTCGATGTGAGAAGCGAAAATACAACTTCGATACTCACGGCACAGCCTCGTGCTTCTGGTGCGATAATGCACTAGCACACGGGCATGCAGACAATCTATTGCTTCAAATTAGAAAAGATGCAGTAGAAGAATCAATTCACATTACACGCGCTATAGAAATGGCGAAACAACAAAAATTAGAAGTTGGCGTGATAAAGGTCCTGCAGGAAACATTCAAACAATGCAGCGATATAGTGAAGAACAGCCGTGAAAAAAGCGCCCAAGAGGTGTTCGGAGGTAAAAAATTCGACGCTACACTAAGTCGTCATTCCATGACGGAAGGTTACAGGAAAACACCAAGACCAAAGAGACCTATCGAGGAAATAACTACGATAAGAGGTGTTCTAGAATTAGCACTTCGAGAGAATTGGCCGGATGAGGCAATGGCATACATACCTGGGACAGATGCAAACAGGAGGGATCGCGTTTACCGCAGAAGAAAACTCCTCAAACAAAAGCAACTGGAAGAGGAAAACCCACCCGAAGAGGTTACAATACCTAAGAAGGTGAATGCTAAAAATACATTCCGCCGACTCTCCGGTAGGCCTAGGAACTAAAGAACAATTCCGAGTAACTAGAGATAAGACCCCTATGGGGCCGTGACAGAGCAGCACGACCTTTGCTCTTAATAGAAAAAGGCAAACTGTGTTTCAGCCTTACCGCACCCCTACGGGGAAGCGAAATGCTCGGTTTTGAGAGACACATACTAACCATGCAATACGAGGCAGAGAGAGGGTATTGCTACCAAATGTTGTTTTTGTTTATCACAATAATGTTCACGCCTGCCTCAACGAAGTACGATATGGGAAACTAACCCCTGTATGCGTGCTTGTCGTGGTCTGACGGTAAAGTGACCAACTAACCATGAAACGCATTTCACCTATAGTTGGTGCAAGAATCTGGGAACCTACTAGATTCTTCAAGAAAGTAAAGAGGCTATCACAGTCTCAAAACAAATATATAGCAAACAAATTTAGGAAAATCGCGAAAAATCAAGCATACCTCTGGTCAAAAGACAAGAGTTATGCGCAAGATAAAGAAAACACCAGTAATAGATACTGGAATAAAAATTATCAAGGAAAAACAGCCCAAGAGATGTGGGCGAGTATAAATGACTAATAGAAATTAAGGGGAGTTTGTTGCGATTACTGCAACAAACTCCCCACATTTTTTCGTCAACCCGAACTCACCATGGATAATACATCTAATAGAACAAAATATACTCCTGACAACCTTTGGGTTGTTGCGGAGAACCAAATGGTAGGATATTGTGCTTGTGATGCCTCAAACGGGGCTCTTTTCACATACGAGAGAAAAGAAGATGCTCAAGAAAGAGCAGAAAAATTAATCGAGAGGTTAAATGGACATTTCCCAGGCGATTATGATCAAGATTCTTGGGCAGGAGTTTTACTACGCGATTGCATTATAGGGGATAATCAAAAAACAATAATTATGCCCTTTCTCGCAAACCAGTATGGTGAAGAAAAAACACCTTACACTACCTATACAATAGAAGAATGGAACAAGATGTTCCCTTAAAACTGACCATGAACGACATTTGTTGTCCAATATGTAAGAGATGCGGAGATTGCATCTGTACTGACCATGAAAATTATAATGCTCAAGAAGCCTAGGAAGCCAGCACAATACATTGTGGTGGATAAGAAAAGCGAATACCGTTGGGCAGAGGATGTGGTATCTACAACTAATGTATTGAGGCCGAACTGGAAATGCGTAATCATTGAAGCTACTTCGATGTCTGATGGATTTCCTGCTTCAATTATACACCAAGCAGTAGTCAATCCTCTAAAGCCTGACAAGACTGAAGAGATTATGCGGCTAATTCTAGCCTAGACTGACCATGCTAAAATTAAGAGGCAAAAAAGTTGGACTTCTCAACGACCACAAGGAAGAAGTCCTGAGAGATTTACAAGAAATGGAATATGATGATGTAGCCGAGAAGTGGTCCGAGAAAATCGGCGTAAAGGTATCAAAAGGTTCAGTTTGGAGACTGGCAGTACACTACAACAAACTCAAGACAAAGGACAAGTCGATTCACGGCTCGGCCTCAAGGAGAAGTTCGATGGTATGCGGCAGGAACACAGCACCCTACAAGGGAGGCTATCCAGGCGGATTCTTGAACAAGATTGATGATTTACTGCAGATAAGAGAGGGAAGCAAGGTTTTGCATCTGTTCTCTGGCAGTATTCAAGGAAGAGAGAACGAAGACACAATGGACATACAGGAGACTAACGACCCTACATTCGTTGCAGACGCGACGGAGACATTCCCTATGGAAGACGAAACTTACGACTACCTGCTAGTGGATCCCCCATACGACATGGTGGAGAACACGAAGCACAAGAGAGTCGAAATCACATACAGTAGTCCTCTATGGGAAACAGAACCCATTCGTCCTTATGCATGGGTGAATGAGGCAGTTAGAGTGACCAAACCAGGGGGATTCATAGCAATTCTCCATCATTTGGTTTACAAGACCCTGCCTGGTTGCTCCAGAGTTCATACAGCTTCAGTCACAACTGGTCCCAATATGAGAATCAGGGTGGTGAGCATCTTCCAGAAGGACACAGACCTAGTCAAGAATCTGAAAAACAAGGATGAATACCGGATATTAGAGAAGAAACAGCACATGCTAGACGACCTTTTAGTGTCTCAAGTCCGAATGGAAGAGATGATGGAAGAAGTATTCGGTAAAGATGCTGCAGAAGAGTTCCGTAGGGAACACTTGTAATACTGACCATGGCAAATAAAATGTTTATAGAAAGATTAGGTGCAAAATTGCACCCATTTACCGTAGAAGGAAAATCCGAGGAAGAATGGAGAACCATGTCCGATGAGGAACTGATGGAGACCAAATCATACAAAGACTACCTAGAATGGTTTAGTGAAAGAAAAAGCAATGAGAATACATACTGGGGGCTTGGAAAGAATACATCGCCCGAAGAACGATCTCTTGAATCCATCAAGAAAAAAATCCGTTTCATGGAAACTGAAACAGATGCTTGGAGCGCATCTATCACCAATCAAGAAAGATGGGTGGTGGCTAGAGAAAGAGTAGGTGAAGAAGAATGGAATGACATTTTGAGGCAATACATCAAGGATATGCAATGGAGTAAACTGGTCTGCACATTTAGCGGAGGCCACGATTCAGGATGCGTAGAAAATGTCTATGCTACGATTGTAAACGACAAGGGAGAAATTGAAGAAATACTCTTGAGTGATGAACGATTCACCCTTTACACGGCCCACATATGGTCTAGGAAAGGTGGAACAGAAGAAGAAATCAAAGCCGATGAGGAAAAGATGTTCCAGGAAGAATGGCTCAATATGAAGTCATTGAGGAAAATGGGAATTGCTCGTACAATGAGTCCGACATATCTGCCTCTAAGGGCTAATTTCGGTTCTTGGGCAAACCACCCAAGTACGAACGGAACGATTACCTTCTATCCTTATGATGAAGATGAAGAGTATTACGAACCTTATGAAATACAATATGAAGTACGCGGCTCAAATTACTGAGCCAACTGACCATGGCAACAAAAGAAGAAATTAAAGAGGAATAAAAATGGGAGTAACTTATTGGGCATATGCTTGGGTGTCAAAAAACGCTCGAGCTTCATTACCCAAAGAATACAAAGAAGAACTCATATATAACTGGAGAGAAGTAAAAAACAACGAAGAAGGGATTTGGTTAAAATTAACATGTTCGCCATGTTCGCCTTACTTTATGGGTTTTTGCGATGAAGATTGGGGAATCAAAAACGCACAAGACTTCCAATGCATCTCTATTGATGACTCAGGCTATGGTGGGCTGAATAGCAACCCTAAAATCGGGATTCAAACAAACGACCTAGTAAGATGGAAGACATTTACAGATGCCGAGTTGGAATTTCAACAGATCACTCAACCTGAGTGATACTGACCATGACAACAAATAACAATGAAAACGAAAGTGAACCAATCGCTATTTCAGGCCTATGGCCTGGAAAAGGAAAAGTAGCCTATGAAGGACGAACAGAAGAGGAACTAATTATTCCAAAAGGAAGCAAGATACTCCAGTTCATAAATAACAAAGAACATGATGGACAACCAGATTACAATTTGGTTTATGTCCCATATGGTTTCCATTGGTCTTTGAAGGAAAAAAAGGCAGACCTACTGGATAGGTTGGTAGACTTCATCATAAGAGACTACCTTCTTACCTGCGACGATGAACAGAGTAGAGATTTCGGAAGACATGCAACAGCAGTCTTTGAATATGCCAAAAATTATATGGATGATGGAACCATGCACATTGGTGGTGTAGAAATCGCGCCTCCTGAGTGATACTGACCATGACAAACAAGAAATTTTTAGAAACAAAAAAATTTGACACAGAAAAATATAGTGGAATAATTAAAGATAAAGAAGTAGAGATGCACAGACTTGCTAAACACTGGGCTATTGACATAGTCCGACATACATCTGATGACACAAAGGAGTTAGTCGAAGGATGGGTTGTTGTTGGTGAGCAAAAAGCACTTGCACTATATCACAAGAAGGTGAGAGAGTTGAGACAATTTGATGAAACTGAGGACTAGAACTGACCATGACCATGTTAAAATTAACAATACAAGATATGTATGAAAGATTTCTGTATTGGTTGGCCGTCAAGGTCTTCCGATTCCCAGAAGTCAAAACAACAAGGATTGAGGAAGAATGAGTACAGCAATACACCATGCAATGAGTTCAGCAAAGAAGTGGGGTGGAGAACCGGAGGATTACTTGAGAATCCACGAATTCTTTGACCAATTCAAGAAACAAGACTGGCATTTTGCACATAGAGTAGTTTTACATCATACTGGCGGAATAGAAATTGCAGAACAGGTATTCGGACCTTTTATCCGAGTCAAGACTAATGCAAGAAAAGAAAAGAAGGATCTTAGCGTCGAGAGAGAGGAGATTGCAGTCACGATGGCCGCACTTGAGAATCTTGAACCGAACAACACGAACCAATCTATTCTATCAGACCTTGAGAACAAGCTACTAGAAATCAAATTGCAAGAAAACTTCCACACAAAAAACATACCTGTCCGTTGGATTGGCGAGCAACACATGAACGAGGACTTCGGTTTCGTTCCTACGCCCGCCGACTGGACTAGGAGCCTTAAGGAGAAAGAGGGATGCGAAGAATGGATGCTCATGCGAGCATCGAGCGCAATCAAACTTGGCGTTGCTGAGTGAGGCTAACTGACCATGGATATAGATTTAGAAAATGACGACTACTTCCTATGCTCTTGGAACGGGACAGATATAACCCAAATCCATACTAAGGAGAGTCTTATAGAAGAATACAAGGAAACAGGATTGTTGGAAGATAAGGATTGGAACAAGATAGGTAAGGAATGGGACATGGAGCCGGAAAAGAATGTAATTCAATTGATGGACTATCTCATAGAGGATAAATGGCTTTTCGAGTCATTTCAAAACGACAACATGGCGATAATGTATATCAAAATGAAAGACAATACTGACCATGACAATGACAAATAAACATTGGACGAATATGTTTGCAATACAGGAAGAGTATGAATTACCTGCTCTGCCTAAGCAGACATCAAGAAATACAACAAAAGCAGGGAGACCATTGAAGCCTTTCGAGGCTAAAATAATCCGGCTTAAAGAAAACGGAAAAACGGATAAGAATGTAATGGACACAATTTATGGTTGCAAAGGAGGATGCTACGGATGCTATGCTGACGGAAGCCAATACACCTTGACAAACGCAATCAAGTTCGACAAGCCTACGCCACAAGTTCTGATACCAACGCTATTGCAGAAAGACACGATTGCGCATCTCAAAAGATGCACAGGTGGAGAGATTGCAAAAAGATGGGTAAGGAATGGAGTTATGGGAGATCCCTCATATGATTGGGAACTTGCAACCAGGGCGGCTGAGACAGCCGCTATGGTGGGCTCAAGAATGGTTTTAATTACAAAATTCTGGAAAATCCCCTCAGATGAAATCCTTGAGAGGCTAGCGCTTTCTGGCGCTATCTTCCATTGGAGCGTAATCGCGGGTTATGATTGGACAGAAGACTTCGACCCTAATTCAAGGGTGAAAGAAATCAGAACCGTAATCAAGAAATTTCAAAAAATGAACGAGCAAGAATGCTTTTACATGCGCCTATGCACCTTTGCATGGAATGATGAACAGACTCTAGAAGAAGGGTTTGGGCAAGTATTGTACGAGGCACAAGAAAGATTCTATGAGTTATCTATAAAAGAAAATATTCGAATCATCGAAACTCCGTGGAGATTCAGAAGAACAGACCCTAGATTCCCCTACATGAAGCAGGAGAAATTAGGTCATCCAAAGTCCTACATCGCTAGAAAAATTGGTAGGAAGAATGAGGATGGCACAGCAATTCTGACAAAAACGAAGTTATGGGGTGGTCCGATTTACTTTGATGACTCAAGAGCAACGATTGAAAGAGAAGCTCATGTTATTGGGTGCGTCACCGACTGCGGTTCATGTCCGAACCAATGCGGAACAGCATCCGACGCTAGAGACAACGCAATATTCCACTCTACATTGATTGGATGAGCGACTGACCATGAACCAAGAGATTAGATACTTACAAACCGCAGAGGTTTCAAAACTATTGAAAAAAGCGATACAGGCAATTTCCACACGCGCAGATGTAAGCGTAAGAAAGGGAAAGGTCGCATATGTGCGCATGGTGAAAGAAGTGAAGGAAATAGATGTATTTGTGAAAAACTTCCACAGATTGTCTGTTCTTGAAATGGATAGCATCGCAAGTGCTTGTAGAGCGCATGTTGGAGTTGACGAGCTATATGGTACTCCACTTAGAAGATTCATGCTATCGGGCGAGATAGCGTATCGAGATGGAGCAAATCTAGTAGTTCCTTGGAGAAAAGAACAACAAAATCAGTTGATGATTTTCGAACCAGAAGAAGTGGTATTGGGTTGTGAAAGAGTAAATCTCTACATTGGTAGAGGGACAACAGGCCCATTCACATACGAAAAAGATTTCACATGGGTAATGGAAAACTTCGAACTAGGATTAGACGGATATGCTGAAAGAGCAGGGCTTGTGTAGCCTAGTTGACTGACCATGGGAATAGAGATATATTTGATAATAGCGCTTTTATTAGCGATTATATTAGGAATCAACAAAATGATCACAATTTTGGACAACATAGGTGGAATATTACATTTGTTAGCATTTCATCAAGACGAACTGCAAAGTGGAGAGTTCTTTTGTGAACACGCCCACGACGAAGATGCAGATTCGCCCGAATATGACTCATATTCAGTCGATGAAGAAAACGATACAAAAGAAATACCAGAACCCAAGCAATCTGACGAACTTTGGGAAGAATGGAATTGAACTGACCATGGCAAGAAATACTAAGAGAAACGCAGTAAAACTGCAAATACTAAGAGACAGATTCGCAAATCTGCTCGAAAAACTACACTCTTCTAACCGAGATAATTCAGAAGCCGCTATTATGGCGGCATACCATCTTTGGGAAGAGACTAGACAAGCACTAGGGAAGAATCAGAAGAAAGTATCAATAGAACTCGATATGAAAGTTAATGAGGCTATTGAGAAGATCTCAAGATTTAAGACAAACAGAGAGAAAAACGCCTTTGCAATAAAAACCATAAATAATTGGATTGCAGAAGGTTATGCAAACTTACATCCCAGAATGGAGGCTTGAGACCATGGCAACAAAAGAAGAAATCCTAGAATTTCTGCAAGCGAATTACGCTGGCAAAGAAGAACCTGCTCTAACGGTAGAAGCAGGAGAAAAAACACAAACATGGACACTAGCAGCACTTTTCGTGCGAAGGTGGCTCAATGACGGGGATGATGCTCCAGGTTGGGGCCTTACCAATGTCGGAAAAGTGTATATTTACTTGTGTGTAAATAAGGAATCTGTCGTCGAGCATGGACTCATTGAAAAAGAAGGATATAACAACTCAGGTTTCCCCTTATGGTCCGACTACGACTTCGATGATTGGCACAAACAAGAATAAACTGACCATGGCAAACATAAAAATCGAATATAACATAGATAATGCGGCGTTCAACGAAACACCGCTACCAGAGACAAAAAGAATCTTTGCAGAAATAGTGGAACGCATCGCCAACGGAAGCGATGGCGGAATAATCCAAGACATCAACGGAAACACGATTGGTTCTTGGAGAATCAACGATTATTCACAACGCTACGAGGAGGAATAAAAATGACAAACATTTACTCAAGGAATTTCCCAGGTGTTGCTAAGTTTTCTCTAAAATACCCCAGTAACCAAGGTAGAGAAAAGGAGGTAATCATTTTGGAACCTTCAAAAGAAGAACTCCTTGATTACATCAAGTGGTTAGAAAATCACATATCCAACAGTATATGGAAAGTTGGAACAGCAGATTTAGACAAGGGTTACTACAAGGATTGGATCAAAAATCTAATACTCGAAGAAGAAGAAGAAATTGAAAATGAGATTTCTAAGAGATGGAAGAGTTTCAGAGTGATAATCGACTTTGAAGGCTCTGCTACAGAATACTGGTTCTCCCCAAAGGGAGAATGAGTAACTGACCATGAGCAATAATGAAGTAATTAAAGCTATTAATAAAACAAAGGAAAAAATACCGCAACATTGGAATACAACAGTCTCAATGAGATTAAATGGTCCAGGGAGTTATTACCGTCAATACGACGAAGTAGAGACTCTTGAAGCAGCCCTACTAGAAAGTGAATGGACGCTATTTAAGCATCCAGAAATAATGAACGGGTGCGAAGCCTATATATCCAATAATAAGGAATTAGCAGGACAAACAGGAATGATAGAACTAGGCCTTCTAAGTGATCCAGAAGATTACGAAGTGAAACTTATAGATGCAAAAAACACAGGTTTTCTAAGTGCAGTTATTGGAATGAACGCACACATAGTAGCCGATGCCGAAGCAACTAATTTCACCGTAATTATCATCGGAGAACATCAAGGAGAAAAAGTAGTTTTCACATTCCACCCAGGAAATCCAGTTGAACCAAGTTCAATTACTGGAGAAGAAAGAACCGTAACAGTCCAAGAGGCTATCGATCTAGGCTTTGACCTAGCAAAAATCGAGATAGATGGACTATAATACTGACCATGCCAAACTGGTGCAATAATAATATAAGATTAAGGCATGATAATCCAGAAAAACTGGAAGAAATCGTGCAAATAATAAAGAAAAACGAAGAAGACAATGATGGATACGGGCTATTTGCTCACCTAGTACCGCCGCCAAATTCGGCAGCATACAAGGATGAAGGCAATCAAGATGATTACCGCGAAGACCCTGAATTCTGGTACAACTGGAATGTCGCTAATTGGGGAACCAAATGGGAACCAAAAATCGACTATTGTGGATATACCAGTAAAGAAAAGAATGAGATAGAGTTCGATTTCGACACAGCATGGGCTCCTCCTTACCAAATATTCGAAGCACTCAATCAACAAGGATATTCAGTTGATGCAGCCTACATGGAATGTGGGATGGATTACTGGGGTAACTACATTGATGGCAATGACGAGATTGGAGGCGGAATGAACGATTACTTGGTCGATGACCAAGGCCATACCTACACGGAATGGAAATACCTGAATAAATTTAAAGAAATATATTTTGAACACAAACAGGCACAAGTATTCGTTGAAGCAACAAATAAAACTAGGGCGCATTACAGACCACCCGATGATGATGGAAGTTCAACTCTTCATTTATGGGAAGAGATGCAAAAAGTCCTTGATGAGATGGATGGTGAAATATCAAGAACAAAAGCGATCCAACTTATTAGGAGCTTCATACCATCCATCGAAGATCTGAACAAGGATTGGGATTGGGAATGCATAGACAAAGAAAAGAGCAAAGAAAAAGCCCTATCTATAGGAATCGATGAAGAAACATGGATTCGTTGCGATTTAGGGAATATCAGGGGCGGCTAGCTCCTACTGACCATGGTACAATTAGGACTAGAAGAATATGGAGTTGAAAACGATACTCCGCTAAATGAGTACGAAAAAACAGAAGGACTGAACACATGGTCTCTATTCGCTGGAATTGGAGGAATGGACAAAGGATTCGAGCAAGCAGGTTATGACATCAAGTTTGCAAACGAAGTAGATCCAAACCAAGCCAAGACACACGCAATGAACTTCCCTGGAACAAAATTGTCCACGGATTCAATTCACATGCTTTCAACAGATGAATTAGTGGCTAAACTTGGACTTCCTGATGTGATAGTCGGAGGTTTCCCCTGCATAACTTACAGCAAATTAGCTGCTTTGCATGGAACTAGACACTCAGACAGTAAACCTAAAAGAAACTACAATCAATACGCGCAGAAAGGTGTGGATTTATTCCTACATTACAGGCGATTCGTAGCAGATACGCAACCGAAGGCATTTGTCGTCGAGAATGTAACTGACTTACTTGGATGCTCTATAATTATGGAGACTCTAAAGAATACGCCATGCCCCGTAAGGGGTGGAAGATTAGGACGATACTACACCTTTACTTACGGAAAATTGAACACAACCGATTTTGGAATAGCGCAGAGGAGAGAAAGAATGTTCTTAGTTGGCATAAACAAGGAGGCAGCGAAGCCTACCTTGAGGAAAAGGCCACTTACTATGACTCATACTGTAGGCAAAATCTTGGAAGAAAATCCAGATGTTGCTCCTCTCAATGGCGAAGAACTACCTAATTACATCCAGAACAGAATCGATGGGGTGTATAGGGACAAGCCATCTGTTAAAGAAATCGGAAGAGAAGTAATCGGAAATACCTGCTTAGCACACTACGCATCCGACCAAAGCACTACTATGGTGATGCGAGAGGACGGAACACTTACACCCTATTCAGTTAGGGAATATGCTAATATGCAAGGATTCCCCGATGATTTCAAGTTCGAAAACGCAAAACACTCTTACAGGGGAATTGGTAACGCAGTTAGCGTTCCAGTAGCTAAAGCAGTAGCCGAAGCAATACGGCCTCTGATAGTAGGGTGATACTGACCATGACAGATAGTTCAAAAGATGAAGAATTGAATGACTATGATAAAGCAATAATGAAAGCATGGAAACAGGTACTCGATGCCTACGCAACACACATGGGAGACCCCCAAAATATGACTGTAATAATGGTGAGAGACCCTATAACATTACAGGGAAAGGTGCAACAAATGTTCGAAGATATGAAGGCTGCAAACGGTAGGCCATGCACAAAATATCCAGAAAGGGAAGTTTACGATGTCGATGATAATGCAGGAATGCACCTGATATTCCCTCATCATAATATGCACTATTTTTTCCCTGATGTTCCTGAAAAATCAGAGGGGCGCGAAGATTACTTTAGAGTTCGCGCTTACGGAAACAGATTGGCAATTGAAGAAATAATAAATGCAAATATGAAGAAACTGTGAACTGACCATGGCAAACAAGAAATCGGAAAAAATCAATAAAATGACAACTTTCGTCGCTTCAGCTTGGATTGACGAATATAACAAATTTTATTTCAGCGTAGACCTAGATTTGAAAAAGATAAAAGAGGAATCTGAAAAATACCAAAAATTATTTTCAGACTACCCAGACATTACCAATATCGAGACTATTGGGGATTGCCCGAAAGAAATTTCAAGTGAAACCTATTATGAAATAGACGAAGAAAATTCTTCGAATGGACGATGCCTCTTATTAGAATACAAGGGGCCTGAATTAGAAGACCATAACGAATGGCGGCCAAGATACGCTACAATTGAATATAGAGAAAATGGAGCCTGGTACAGAGTAGGTCCAAGAGATTTGGACACTACTTCAACCTTTTTTATTCCTTTGAAATCAATGGAAGGAAGGGCAACAGACAGACAGACAGACAGACAGACAGACAGAGATCTTTTACTGCACTTGCAGGGTATCTGTGTAATCAATCAGATTTGCGACTGGGCGTTTACAGAACTATCGCCTAACGAAGAGTTTGCAGAAATCCAAAAAATGATAGAATCGCATTTAGCACAATGACATATTCTAGAATTAACTGACCATGGCAAAAGGACTTATTTTAAGAACAAATGGAAAGGTTGAACCTTTCGAATCAAATGGATTAGAAGATTTACAAGAAGGAGTAGGTGGCGATATTGAGGTTTGCACATCAGACGAAAATTGGACCCTCTGGGGAAACAGTATGGGCCGATATGAAGGATTACCGATGAATCAAGTAGCAAGAGAATTCGTCGCAGAAGTGGCGGGTTGCAGAATCGAGCGAGTATTGTCGTTACACGGAGACCATGTGTTAATGGGGTGTGATGAAGAAGGAGGAGACTGTGATCTCCCAGAAGATATTGGAATTGTCGCAACTGGAAAAGCACTATTTAGTGAGCCTGTTACTGTATTTGTAACACAAGATAAAGACGGAACAACAAACAGAGATGTGTTTCTCTGAAACTGACCATGGGTTTTTTTGAAATATTCAGAAATACAAGAAAAGACATTCCTTACGAGGAAATGTGGGAAAGGGGAGAGTCAAGAAATGGTGTAAAAACCAATGCTCAAACCACTAAGAAAACAGATAGAAAGAAACAGATTAAGTCTGTAAAGCAAGAGATAGAAGTTGAAAAACCCCCAAAGAAACCAGGGAAAAAGCCTGTTATTAAGGGGATAGATGCTCAAAGTCGAATTATTGCTACAAAGAAGGCAAAGCTAATCCACGGTAACAAGCCGTTCGGTATTAGAACGGTGATGTCACTTGAGAAAAGCGTCGAGGCGCGATTCGAGACATTCAAGAGAACTGTGGACGACCTAGTGATGGGGATAATTTACTGCGTTTTGATTTATGGCACAGCAGGTGTTGGTAAATCTTGGACGGTGGAGAAAATCCTCAAAGCAAGGGGCTTGGAACAAGGCAAGGATTACACTTGGCTAACAAGTAAATGCACCCCAACCGCACTATATGAAACCGCCTTGAGATACAGGCATGGTGGAATAATCGTAATGGATGATGTCAATCTAAAAGAACAAAAGGGTCAAATGATGGAAATTTTGAAATCAATGACTGACACTTATGAAATCAGAAATGTGGTTTGGAATACCAAAGCCAATATTCAAGTGTCCGACCCAAAAGAAGCAGAGAAACTAGCAAAGGAGTTCGAAAAGGGTGAGAGCAAGGCAATGCCTTCGCAATTCTCATTCAGGGGCAAGGTAATAATTATCACCAACCTCCATGAATCGGACTTTGACGACGCTTTATTGAGCAGGGCAATGAATGTGCCTCTGTTCCTAACAGAAGACGAAAAGCTAGAACATATGAAATTGAAACTAAGAGAGATAAGGCCGGAAATGGACTTGGGACTAAAAGAGGAGGTATTGAATTACCTAATCTCGTTTCATCAAGAAAATGAGAGAATCAACAAAGAAGCAGGGGTTGAAAACCTTGCTCGAACACAATTAGATCTCAGAACACTTGTCCAGGCGCTAAATATCGCAGATAAAGATGACAGATGGAGAGAGAGGATGTATATTCTCTAAAACTGACCATGGCTATAAACGCAACAATTGAAAAAGAAGAAGATAGGTTGATACAAGAATTAAGAATTTTTATCAAACCTCACAATTTAACACTAATCGCTTTAGCGAAACTATATCAAATAGACCTGTTATATGTTTTTGACGACGAAGGTAAAGCAACTAATTGTCAAGGCGAAGCGGTGGCAAACCAATTCGTAATGGATGTAGGTTCCGGTATAGGAAGAATAATGGAACATAATGGTGGATTGACAAGAGAAACGGTTGAAACAAGTAAAGAATTAATACAAACAGAGTATTTACATGCTCTACGGTGCTTTATTACCGTAATCGAGAACACTCTAAGTAAATACCAATGGGTACTTGCACATGATGGAGCCAGTCTAGAAGACTACGGCGTACCCGATACTTTTTGGAAAAATTTCGATGGCGAAGGTCTTTTGAAACAAATTGACCTCCTTCATGCTTTCCATGATAGGATGGATGAAGGATTGAATCCACACGATGTCATGGGAGATTTCCTAAATGATGATGATGCAGAAGATTCGACAGAAGTGGTTAGTCACTTGCAAGAATACATTACACATCAAATAATCGGGGAACATGATTTCATACATCAGAACTCACCTTTTCCCGAAGAGGAAGAACCCGAAGAGGAAGAACCCGAAGAGGAAGAACCCGAAGAGGAAGAACCCGAAGAGGAAGAACCCGAAGAGGAAGAACCCGAAGAGGAAGAAATCGTAGTGGAGAAGCATGTGCATGACGAAAATTGTATGCACACGCACAATGAAAAATCCGAAGAGGAAGCAATTGAAATCAACAATTTAGAAAACAATCTAGAAGAATCAGTCATACACAAGAGCCCACCCTGCATCGATACGGCTTTACCAAATCGAACAGAAGGGGTTATTGACTGGAATTGGATGTTTGCAGCAGTTGAAGCAAGCGAAGATAGAACTATAGAAAGCATTGGAGATAAGATCCTAGCATTGAAAAACAAAGGAGTCATAAAAACCAAACAAGATTTCCTGGACTCAATGCTGTTTCTATTCTATGCGACACAAAAAATTGACAAAGAGACTACGCAGAAGCTAGCCTCAATGTTCAGCGAACTTCGCTGAACAACTGACCATGAAACACAAAAATTGTATAAAATGTGGAAAGTCCCTGAAAACTTTAGAAGGGCAGCAATCAGGCATCGGTCCTGAATGCAAAAAAAACATAGCAAAAAATATTTTTGTAAAAGAAACCAACAATTCCGATTACAGTTTTGTAGATGGGGAAATTGAGTGGTTGCTAAATGACTGTGAGTATGATATGGTTACATTATATGTAACTGACGACTACTACAAGGGGAGGTTCAAGGAAATACATTGGACTACCAACACCCCTCCATTCATACACAGTTTAGTGATGGATGGATACAATGATTGGACAACCGACATAAAAGCAATTCCTCCTGTAGCAATTTCTAATCTGCTACACGACTTAGGGTATAGCACACAACCCAACAACAAGAGAGTATTGATGGAAGAGGTTTGGGTAAATCACAAAGTAGAAGTGCAAATACTTCATAATACAATAGGGACAGGTCTGAATGATGAACTGCCCTGTTTAGTGGCATTAGGAGATCCTCCCGATGAGGATTGGATTGATGATTATTTTTCTGAGGCCCTAATGCAAGATAGCAACTCGGGATTCCGCGATTCAATGAATGATGTTAATAGCCTTCCAGTATATCATGCCATGACAATATTGTTATTCAGGCAAGGATTTGGAATGAAGTGGCAAAAATTATTGAACCAAAGTTTCGGATATGAATATTTTGAAGTGACTGAGAGCTATATATTTGAAAGCAAAACGCTTTCCAGTCATATAACGCTTCACACGAATATGAAAAGTGACCGTGAATGGCTATTTAATTTAGGGGATATACAAATAATAAATCCTCTCAAGCCTTTTATGGAATGGTTGAATAAAAAATTAGCTAGCATCCCTAGGCAAGAAGTCGATTCCGTGGATTATTATATCATGTCAGGAATTGAAAGAGAACAATTAGCCGAAGATGCGGCATTGAAAGTAGAAGAACTTTGCACCATTGCCGAGTTTAATGGTCTTGCTGGCGAAGAAATTCGTTGGGGGATGCATAGAGTAAATCGGATAATGGATGAAATATACTTAGAAAATATGTTCTGGAACAACTTCGTAAGGTACGACCAAAATGGGTTACAAGCCATCGAATCATTTACCAGAGTATTATTTAGTAAATTAGAAAAACACGATATATCATTGCCCAGAATCGTTGATACTTGGCATTGATGAAGAAAGATTAACGCTAGAGAGTTTGAAGCGGGTATAAATCCCGCCACTATCCTCGGTTGGCACGACTCTCGGAGAGGGTCTTGCCGTATAGCAATACTGACCATGGAAGATAAATGCAGAAAATGTGGAAAGGCACTACATAGTGCCGTATCTAAGAAGAAAGGATTTGGACCAGTCTGCGATCATGGCAATGTTTGGGTGAACCGCACCCTTGCAGAAGCCTTACATGGTAGCCCTGACAAGCAGGGTAGCAGACTATTGAGTAAGATGAGGATGATATTTGGATGGCAAGATTCGTGTTGAAGAAAAGAATGCTAGAACAAGCAGCATTGAATCACATAAGAGAACACGGACCATCAACTCCTACTAATATAGCATACAATGGAATGTTAGATTCTGGTAAATTGCTAAAAAATCATGGGATGGCATGTTGCAACCCGCAACAAGCATTTTCATGGCTCAATGCAAACGCCAAATTCAAAAGATTGAAAGACGGCAGATTCGATATAGTGGGAGAGGAAAAATAATGCGTGACTATTGTCCTTACTGTATGAAAAGGATAGGACCGATTACTTTCCTACGGGAACACCTAAGAGGCAAGTGCCTCGAAGACAAAACTGACCATGGTAGTACCAAACACAATGAAATTAGTCGAAAATGAAGAAGGGGGCTTCTCGCTCCAAATAGACATAGATGCTAAAGAATTCGATATTCTAAGTGTTGTAAGTCTAAGGCAAGAGAGAGCCCTTTGGACAAGATGGCAAGAAGTCTTAGAAAGATACAGCAACGAACCTGACAACATGATGGCGATAGAAAAGGCTGCATCTGATAGAGCAGACAGACTAGCAAATGGATATGCAACACTCATAGAAAAAGCGAAACTCAACGAGAAATATGGAATTATGCTTTCAGCATTCGAAGATGCAGGAGAACATGGCCTCACACTAGAGGAAGTATGTGATGTCTGCTTCAAGAGGCAATGGAATAAGATACCATTAGAGTTGAGAAAAGCAGAATTGAGGAAATCCATGCAAAGAAACTGGGAAAACTCCCACAGGATGATGAAGAAGGACTTTATGATGTCTCGAGTAATATACAAGACAGACAAAAAAAGACCAACAATCAATTCAATAGCTAAAGCCAACGCAAAAAACGCAGAAAGGGCGAAGAAAGGATTAGATCCAGTCGAGCCGAGTAAAGTGGCCGAAGTTTATCAAAAGAGAAATCTCGGAATCACGGAGGATGTGTGATATGCGAAGTGGCGATAGAATCGTTTTCAGGATTGAAGATGAAGAACAAACATGGACATATGAGGAATGGGAATTGGAATGAGTATCCGATTCACTAACTCACATGCAAACTACTGACCATGGGATATACACACTATTGGTATATGAAAAAGGACAAGAAAGTGTCCGATAAAAAATGGAATAATATGACAAGGGATGCCAAGCAACTGCTTGAAGGAAGCCCAATACTTGAAAGAGCTAAACAAAACAATCAATACGAACACTGGAACGACCCTACAATTACGGATAATGAAATCCGTTTCGACGGTGGACACGAAACATTCGTCTTAAAAAGGAAACCGATTCAAAGTAGTTGGAGAAAAGACGAAGATATGGTATTGAATTTCTGCAAGACTGCGAGAAAGGAATACGACGGATTGGTTACAGCAACTTTGTTGCTCGCCAAACACCACTTAGGAGATGAAATTACAATTTCTAGCGACGGTGACGCAGAAGAATGGGCAGAAGGAGCCTACGAGTGCTATGAAGAGTGCCTCCCCCTCCACGATGGTGTTCCATCGGGATATGAATTTGTAAAAGAAATACTAAACGAAACAGATGCTAAAGCGGCCTTTACGGCAACAATAGCAGATATAAAATCGGAAAAAGAATAAACTGACCATGGTAAGTCTAAGAAAAAGATTAATACAATTCCTGGAAGATGAAAAAACTCTCCAGGTGATATATCAAGAATTTGAAGATGAAATACCCTCGACTATTCGAGGTAGACTTAATGAAAATATAGGAAAATGCTTCCAAAGAGTGGAGCGAGGTGTCTATATCGCCCATACGGGTGACAATCAGGCACTAATCATCGAAGGAGATGCTTGGGCAACATTACCCACTTTCCCAGATAACCATTTTGACGCTGTAATAACAGATCCACCGTATTCTGCTTTGAACAAGCAGATGCAGACCGGAACTGCTAGAGCTAGGAATCGTAAGGGAGGTTGGGATTTTGAAACCAAAGACCTAGATGATGAAATCCTTAGAGAGTTACACAGAGTTTTGAAACCAGGAGGACACATGTTCGTGTTCATGCCTGCTGCGGGTCGTTCCATGTATGGAGACATCGCAGATTACAACGAGAATCAAAGGCAACTCACTATGGGAGCAGGTTTCACATACAACAGAACTTGGATATGGGATAAGGTGCAAATTGGAATGGGTTACTATGGAAGGGCTCGACACGAGTTGATTTTCTTCTATTCGAAGGGAAAGCCCTACAACATGGGCGGATTCAAGAGAAAACCCAATCCACAGCACTATATTCACGACATACTAACAGCATCAAGACCGAGCAACACGAAGAAAAAGCATCAGACCGAAAAACCAATTGAGATTCTAGCAGATATGCTGCAGTTCTCGACAGAGGAAGGAGATCTAGTGCTTGACCCATTCGCTGGAGGGCTTGGAATAGCAGAGGCTTGCTTGAAAACAGGCAGAAATGCTGTTTGTATAGAATTAGACAATAACAACATAAACCGAGGATTGACTCGGTTTGAATGATACTGACCATGGTTAAAGATATTGAAATAAAATTAGGAGGGCCAACCCTCCGTGAATTAGACCCAGTACAATTCTGGGACAAAATACTACACGATACTTGGAGTCATAACGAATATTTTGAAATAATGTGCAAATTACTTTGGAAGGAATATCCAATAGAAAGGCACGAATCAAGTGTTTGGGCTGACCCAATAGTAAAAAGTGAAGACGAAATGAGAGAAATAATCAAAGAATTAGAAGGCTATTGGAAGTCACACATAAAAGATTGGATTATGACATCCCTAGAAAGAAAAGAAGAACAGGTTCAAGAGAAAGAAAAGACAATTCAACTCTTTAGGGCATTAAGTCGATTATACAATGCTACGACACTCTCAGACGCAGAGGCTAACGCAGAAGCATTTTCGGCATTAGGCGATGTTTCAATGGATTTCAGAAACGAAATGGTACAGCATATTTGGGTAATTCCAGAAGATGTAGCAGAAGACAACCAACAAAGAATAGATTGGGAACCATCCAATTGATTACTGACCATGGCAACAAAAAAAGAAGAAGAAGAATTAGAGAAGAAGCTACGAAGCGACTTCCAAAATTATGCAAAAAATGGAATAATGCCTAAGAGCAAGAAAAATGACTTCTGGACACCAAGAGATGTTTTCGAAGCATTAGACGAGCGATTTGGGCCTTACACTTTAGATGCAGCCGCAAGCGAAGAGAACGCATTAGTCGAGGATTACTATGACAAAGAAGCCAACTCGCTCCATCAAGAGTGGACTGGCAGAGTATGGTGTAATCCTCCTTATGTGAAACAAGACGACAAGACTACGCTAAAAAATTGGGTGCAGAAAGCATATGATTCAGTAGCAAACGGTCTTGCAGAACTTGTAACTCTCTTGATTCCGGCATACACTAGCAACTACTATTGGCACGACACGATCTTACCCAAAGCATCGCATCTTGTGTTCTTCCGAGCCCGATTGGACTTCGGAGGGCCGCATATACGAGCAGGGGGGGCTTCGAGACAAGCCTCAGTTGCAGTAGTATTCCAAAACGCCTGGAAAGGTGTTGGAATGCAAGTGCTACAAATGAGCAACAAAGGAGAATGGCTTACTGAGGAAACTTGGAATAGGCAAGAATTAGAACTACGACTGAAAAATGGAATAATTGCACGAGGGGAAAACCTCGACAATGGAAAATTCCTAGTCAAGCGAGGCTCCACGGCCAATTTACGGCCTAGACCCTCATGGAGAGAGTCGGAAGTAAGAAGCAGAAACAAACTGATAGAAGAAGGAACTCTGAGGGAAAGAGGCGACGAACTGGTATTCACTAGGGATGTCACATTCAACAGCCCAAGCATGGCCGCGACATTCGTTCGCGCTGTGCAATCAAACGGCAAAGCCCTTTGGAAAGCAACAGCATAAACTGACCATGGCAAACAAAACAAAATTTACAACAATATATGCTACATACATACATGATCCGCAAGAATCACACGCTGTATGTATGCAAGAGGCAATAGATGAATACATCTTCTTCGAGAAGATAGAAGATGCCAGACGAAACATGTTAGAAGGGCTACTAGAACTTTATGCGAGAAATAATACACTAACGCATAATAATGACCGAGAATTGAAAGTGTGGCTAGCAGAATGTGAAATTTGGCCTACTGATGACAACGGTGAAGCATTAGATGAGTGGCCTATTGGAAGACAAGAGATTAACGGCGAAGGAACAGTCGCCTGTCTCTATCAGCTTTCATTAAACTAAAAACTGACCATGGCAGACAAAAAATTCAATGTAATGTTATCCCAATCAATTTATTGGGCGAAAGAAATAACAGTAAATGAAGAATTAAGAAAAGAATATGAATGGATAGACTCAAGTTTATCTGACAGAGAATTTGCTATTGAAGTAGCAAAAGACGGTGCAAGCCTCGATGAAGTAATTGATGGCGGAAAACTGACTGTAGATGATGCAATCGAGGTGAACGAATGAGAGGAAGCGATGGTAGACCAACAGTAGGTTGGATAACAATCGACAAAATCAAACTCTATTTTGCAGGTAAAAATGTAAAAGACGCATCTATATGGATACGGGAGAAAGATAATTCTGAAGCCCGTACTAAGGTAAAAGAATCAGAAAGAATTGACTTAGAAAAGTTAAACGACGACTTACAACATGGAAATCCGGAAGTTGACATTAGCGACCTGATTACTGCGTTGAAGAGATGTTATGAAAAGATTGACGACCTACAGGGTAAGATCGACAGCGCACACGAAAGTGAAAACGAAAAAGAAAACGAAAAAGGAAAGTTGAGTTACGAAGAGAGGTGCCTTAAATGGGCATCTTGCTTCTATCTCTTCAAAGAACTGCCTGATGAATTTTTTGAGATGGACGAAGCATCTCAAGATGCTCACTTGGTAGGCCACGCTTGGGAACCTTTTGAGCGTGAAAGTGCCGACGCCATATATGGGTATATAGATAGTTTGGCACGCCATATTATTAACAAGAAATACCCAGCCTCCGAGTGAGGCAATGAAGAAATAAAAAATACTGACCATGAGCGATTTGAATATAGGAAAAAACTACACGGCTGCTCGATTGAGGAAAGAAGGAATATTTCCTCATTGGGATGAGTATGCCAAAACAAAATGTAGATGGAAGATACTAGAAATGGAAACAATCGTAAAGAAGTGTCTAGATGGACACTCTAGAAAAATGATTAATTATGTCCTAGAGGGCAAGCCTAAGACAAAAACAGGAAAAACAAGACAGAGGCCACTCAAAATCAAGAGAGTAGGCGGTTACTGACCATGGTAGGACTAAAGATACGAAAGAAAGGGGTAAAGAAAGCCCCATTTATGAAAAACCAAATTGTGAAACTGGTAAAGGACTTAGGGTTCTTAGAATCAGGGACACTATGTAGAGTGATTAGATGCAGCGCATCAGAAGCAGAAGTGACCCCTCTAGTGGGCCACAGAGCAGGACAAGCAGAAATACCAATAGCAACTCAGTTTCTTTCATTAAGGGACTGATTGACTTGTCGGAAGAAATCAACAGAGGCCTTGCTGAAAAGGTAATGGAAGTTCTAGGCAATCAATATGATGAATCATTGGATGTAGGACAACACCCGTTCTGCTTCTTCGCCCAAGAACACCTTGAGAAATATATGCACAGGGTCCTCATTTTGGACCCTGATGGAGCATGGGAGCTACCACAACGCTACTATGCGTTTTTCGCAGACAATCCTATGGGTGAGTTCCAACTCAACCCAACGGAGAAAATTCCAAAGAGGATCACTTTGCACTATGCAAAACACAAAGAAACAAAGAAACACTTACCGATTCGAAATTTTAATTCATCAAGCGAAGAAAAAAGAGATGAATACGAAATCCATGATGTCAATATGACAAAAAGAGAAGTGGAATTAATATTACGAGTCGCAGCAAACTGGGCAGATATTGAACCCTATTCAAAGGAAGAGATACTAGCCCAATTCAAAGTGTAATACTGACCATGGCAAATAAAATAACTTTGCAAAAGAAACTAACTGAAACAAATATGAAATGCGTTCCAGATGGTCTTCACCACATAGAAATGATATACGAGTATGTCAAAAAGTCTCACAAGGAACTTATAGACGACGAAGTATGCACTACAGGTTGGGAAGATTCACCGGAATGGAAACACAAAGTAAGAAACGCACTACAGACACTAAAAGGAAAAGGAAGAGTGCATAAAACGGGCTTAGAGAAAGGATATTGGCGAGTTCAAGTACATCTTGATGGTAAAATATTGGCTGATCTATGCTGCGGTGCGCGTTCAATTTGGTTTGACAAGAAACACCCAAGTTGCATATACATGGATATTCGAGAGGAAGAACCAGGGGCAATTGAATTACAACCAGGATGGTCTGTAAAGCCCGATGTGATAGGAGACTATCGAGATATGTTCTTCGAGGATGAAACATTCCACCTAGTTGTGTGGGACATCCCTCATATTCTAGAAGCAAAGGGAGGAATAATGCTCAAGAAATACGGAAAATTAGGGTACGGATGGAAAGACGATGTGAGAAGAGGATTCGATGAAATTTGGCGATGTTTAAAGCCAAAAGGAGTTCTTCTATTCAAATACAATGATCTTTCGATAAGTGTCTCAGATATGTTGAAGATATTACCAGAGCAACCACTTGTTGGAACAAGAACTAAGAAAAGCGTAGGAAGCAACGGAACCGGAACATATTGGTTCGCTTTCATTAAGCTTTGAAATACTGACCATGGCAATGAATATAAAAGAAATTGAAAAACTCCCTTACGAAAGGAGAGAATTTATATTAAGAGGAATGAATATATCTCAATGGATGTCTTTGAGTGATGAAGAAATTATGAAAACAACAGATTTCTCTTACTTACACGGATTAAAATCTGTTAAGGCGAAAGAAGCGATAAAAAATTCTAAAGAAGATTATGAAAATGCAATACCTATGGAAAAGGAGAGAAAATACAATGGTGAATTAGAATATCCTTATCAATCCAAACAAGCGAAGAAAATTTCAATGGATAGAACAATTGAGAGGTATACTGATGAATACATCTTAGAAGATACATTGAAAGACATTAAAGACGCTTTGGGCAGTCTAGAAAGAAATCTAGATGATGGGCATTACTATTATCCGACAATTGAAAACAAGGTCGATAGAGGCTTTGCTATAATGGATGCACTCGGCTGGAAGAGAATCGAAATTGAGTTCTCAGGCGGCGGTGATGAAGGAGGAATAGACCAGATTAAGATAACCACCAATGAAGGTGATTTGATAGATGAATCTGACTGGGAACCAAAGGACGAAGTCCCTCTAATTCCAGTCCTTGCTCGAACAAATGGGTGGGAAGCAGACAGTATACTCGTTGATGATTCTTCGAATCTGTTCTGGCCTCCCCAAACTACAAACGGAAATCATCCGTATGAATATTTTCACAGATGTTGTGATAAGACAGTTGTTTTCCCAGAAGCAATATTCTGGGCGGATATTAACGATTACTTCGGAGGATGGACATGCAACTATGTTGGTGGGTATCTGATCTGGGACAACGACAAAGATAGTAAAAAATACAGGAAACATCCTGCGCTGGACTTTGAAATACAAGAACCAGTAAACAGGAAAATTCCGATATGAATAAGAACTATAAATTCCGATCTACAATATCGGAGACTGACCATGATAATTCAGAACGCAATTATGGAAAAAGGAAAAAGGCAAAAGTGTGTTTGTTGCGATGACCCTATCAGGGGCAAATATGCAATAAGATTGAATGATGAGGGCGAAGGAGTATGGCTAAACTACAAATGTAGGCAGAAATTCATCTCCGCAGTCCTAGAAAGCAGAAAGAAAGGCCCTGATGAGCTACAATTCGCAGAACATGACAAGAAATTGAAAATTCTAGATTTGTTTAGTGGAAGAAAGGGTTGGACAAAGGCGTTTGAGGACAGAGGGCATTATGTTTTGACAATAGACAATGACCCAGGAATGGAACCAGACATCTGCATGAACATCAAAGAATTGACAATTGAAGATGTAGGGACAGATTGGGACATCGTACTAGCGAGTCCACCCTGTCAATGCTTCTCCATTGCATCTTGTATGCATCATTGGAGCGCAAACGAACCTAGAGTGCCAAAGAGCGATGCCGCAGACAACGCGCTGCAACTCGTTCAACACACATACGAACTGATACAAGAAATAAATCCGGTATATTGGGCAATGGAAAACCCACGAGCCATGTTAAGAAAGGTATGGAAACCCCCTGCATTGACTACGCACTTTTCAGCGTGGTCTGGAGGGAATTACGAATATCGAAGGCCGAAGAAGCCTACTGACTTGTGGGGGCAATTCCCAAAGGATATGATTTGGCCTGAACCCAGAAGATGGGAATTAGCGGCTAGAGGAGCGCAGACAGGAACACAGGGGTTGGCATCAGACGAAGCAGCCAAGATCCCCTACAACCTGTCCTTCACACTATGCATAAACGCAGAAGAAGAACTTCTCTTTGCACTTAAAGATGTAAAATACAGGCCAAGTGGAAGCACAGGAGAACGAATAGTGGGAACTATGGACAAGTGGTTCAGAATGCTCCCATTCATAGCAGAAAAGAAACTCCTAGAGCAATACTGGTAATACTGACCATGAAATACGACAAAACGACTTTGATAAGTCAAATGGCGGAAGAAGATATTAAAAAAATAGAAAAAGAAATTCTAGATAGTCTTAGCATAGAAAATCTCGAACAAAGCATACAGTGGTTCAGAGAAGCCACATTGGAAACCGCAATGGCGGGTACATTATGGGAATTAGAAAACGACCTAGGAATTAATATTTCAAAATACATAGGAGAGTCCGAAGAAATCATCAACAAAAAAGAACGAGAAATTGAATTAGAAAGATTTCATTCTGCTGCAGATGAAGCAACACAAGCCTTTGAACGCCTAGAAAGATGGCATTCATCTGGGCAACACGCTCAAGATATGGCAGGACTTACTGAACCAGTTGCAGACTGGCATGTAGTATTCCATGCTTTGAAAGGCGTAGGATATGATTCAGATACAATGGAACCTCTAGAAGATCATTGGTCTATGCATGAAAGTAAAGAAGATGCTGTGGCATACTATGAAAGAGTACAAGATTTACGAAACTTCCATTCTGGCGGCTATGCCCGAATTACGGAAGGTTCAGATTGGTAAAACTGACCATGGCAGAAAAAGGAGAATATACCTTAGAAGAAGCCAATGATGGCTTAAAAGATAGAAAATATAACGAAAACGATTGCGGTCACGCATTCGTTGAAGTGAGGGCATGGATATGCGAGATATACGAGGATTCGTATGAAAATGGAGAACTAGGCCGTACTGGGGCAGGAATGAATGGTGGAGCTAAAGGAAGATACAGAAGTTTTGAGGATGTGATAAACGACTTCTCGAAGGAATACGGTCTTTCTAGCGACCCTGCACATTGGATTATCACTTTCAATGGAGCCAGATGGCAACTAGAAACTGCTAGACAAGTAGCAGACCATACGGAAGCACAGAACGGAGGTTGGATGCCTCCAACCAAAACAGAAATCGTAGAATGGATGCAAGGCGAATACAAGCTATACAGCGAAAATTGGGTTGTTTATTGTAATCGCTTGAGAATAATCGAACTCGATTGATACTGACCATGGCAATTACAGTAAAGAATGTAAAGATACACGATGAATTAAGCGAGGAAACACTCTGCTTCTCTGCATCAGTCTATTTCAACGGGAAAAGAGTTGGAACGGCAACAAACAGAGGGCGTGGAGGTTGTAATGACTACGATTGGCTGGACTTCGAACAAGGAAAGAAAGTACATGAATGGGCAAATGCGCAGAAATATACTTACACGAATTGGGAAGGAGAAGAAGCTGAAGTAACATTTGAGAAGTTAGATCATATAGTCACGACATTAGTGACTGAGTTTGATACAACTCAATGGTTCAAAAAGAAATGTAAGGATAATGTGTTATTCGTAAAAGAAGGCGAGCCAGAAGGCTCCTACGGGGTATTGCCCCACAAAGGCAATCTTGAATACGCTCTAAATTACATTAGAGGTGAAAAGGAAAAACACAACATAACACAGATAATTTATCTCAAGGACAAGGAAGTTGTCTTTGAAGAACTGTGAATACTGACCATGGCAACAAAAGAAGAAACAGATTTCAAGGAAAGAATGCACAAAGCAGAGGAAACCCTCGAGGAGATTTATGCCTTGATGTTCCCAGAGAGTGACAACTACATAATCCCTCGAAAAATAAGCACCAAATTAAACAGAGACATAAGCCCAGATGTGGTGTTATGTCCAACCTGTACGGGATGGCTTGGTGGAGCAAGATTCGACGCGATTGAGAAAATGATTCAAGGTTACAATAATTGGTGGAGAGAGTTTCACCTAAACACCGATGAAGACTACACGGAAATAGGTATATGTGATTATGGACTCGTTTGCGACCAAAACATACCAACCCCTCTTAATGAATATGGAATATGTCAAGAATGTCATGGACAATGGGAATATGAAAATGAATCAACGGAAGGTGATGATGAATGAATGAAGAGATAAAAGAAAAATACAACAACTCTGGATTTCCTTTGTGGGCGAACTACGGGTTTGAATACGACCTATGAGGTAGAATGATACTGACCATGGCAAATATGAAAATCAGTTCATTGAACAACGAAATTAGAAACCCTCCCTGGACATTGAAAACCATAGGGGAGGTAATTGAAAGCATGGAACAACTAAAGAAAAAGGGATTGAGCGATGAGACACAAATAGTTTGGTGCAATCTCAAAAATCATAACCTTGAAGGGCAAGTGATTGAGAACATTATGATAATAGATGAATCCTATTCTGACGGTCTTCGCCCAAACGAAGGCAGTAAGAGTTGGGTCGAAATTACTCTCACGAACTGAATTAATACTGACCATGGCAAGAAAAGAAACTAAAGATATTACAGCAAAACTACCAAAAGGAGTTAAAATAATGATTGACAGAAGAGATACCAATTTAGGAGGTTTAGAGTGGAGATTAGGACTATATGAGGGGGATGGATATATCATTCTCACATCAGAAGGGACAAAGGAATTCGAAAAAAGAATTCACTACACGCAGAGTTTCATCTTAGGCACAGAATTTAGAGTAGGGGAAGAACCAGACGGAGATATTGTACTCACCTTAGACGACGGAGGGTATGCAGAAGATCTAGACCCCCTCTTTATAGTCGAGGAGCAATACCAGAACATATACCGAGGTGGTGTTTTGAAGAACGGAGAACCCCTAATTGATTTAGGCTACAAGACAACAGGGGAATTCCTCGAAATGTCGGTGATTGAATTAAGAGAAGAGATATTGGGTTCATTTGGACTCGATTACCTGGAAGAAAACGGATTCATAGAGAAATCTAACTGGAATGAGTAATACTGACCATGCATTATATGAAAGACAGGTCTTACAATTGGAAAATAGACGAACCAATGAAGATCCTCGATTTGTTTTGCTGCTCCGGTGGCGGAGCAGTAGGCTATGAGAGAGCGTTTGGAAATGTCGAGATAACAGGAATAGACATCGTAAGTAAAAAAGAATATCCGTACAAGTTCATAAAGTCGGATATAATCGATTTTATTCAAGAAACCCCTATAGGGTGGTTTCAACAATTCGACTTAATCCACGCATCACCTCCCTGCCAATTTCATTCGAGGACAAAACACTTAGCAATAGCACAAGGAAATGACCCGAGCGATGTCGATTTAATGCCTTTAATACGATACTTCCTGCTGAATGTAGGTGTGCCGTATGTGATTGAGAATGTGGTTGAAGCATGGATGATTCCATGGGAGAACTCAGGCAGAATCGGTTCGAACCCCAAGATGGTGAATACCATTCTTTGCGGTAGTTCATTCGGTTTAGGTGTCCAAAGGCACCGTATGTTTGAGTCATCGTTTCCCATAGAATCGCTTCTATGTAATCACGAAACAAAAACTTGGCCTATAGGGCCGAAAGGTAAGCCCAAGCCATGGGGGATCTATGGTAGCTTACGAGACCATGTAAAAGGCACATGCAAAAAGACTGGCAGAGCCGTTGAAGGTGGATGGACTCCACCCGATATGAAAACCGCTAAGAAAGCAATGGGAATTAAGCATATTACCCAATGGTCGAATCTGAAAGAGGCAATTCCTCCGTCTTACACGGAACACATAGGAAAATGCTTCCTCAAGCACAAGGAAGGCAGGATTGAAGCAGGTAGCATGAAATTCGAAACACTTCGAAAAATAAAGCACCTGTATGGTTCGCACGACTCGTGAGATAATATTAATAGCAATCAATTCCGAACTTAGATGTTCGGAGACTGACCATGAAACAATGTACACTATGTAAACAAATAAAGCCACTAGATGACTTCTATGACGACAAGCGACTCTCGGTATATGATGCCAAGAGGGGTAAGAAGATGAGGAAGAACTCTAGTAGTGGCAAACAAGCAAGATGTAAGGTGTGTCACATGAAAGTAGCACACGCGACCAGAGACAAGAAGAAGCAGGCTGCTTCTACACAAAGATACCAGGAGAGAAACCGAGGACTTTGGAAGACGCTTCCTGCAGGGACTACGAAGAAATGCACAGGCTACCAAGGCGAGTGCAAGCACGAAGAAGGCCCAGAGCTACCCGCTAATGACAAGTATTTCAGCCAGAAGGCAAAATGCAAGTACGGACTCAACCCGAGATGTCGTATTTGCCATGCTGCAGAGAATAAGGGCTATCATGCTAAAAAAAAGGCGGCGAGAGGTGACTGACCATGGTAAATGAAGAAGAGAAGTATTGTAGGTCTTGTGACCGAAATCTTCCTCTAAGCAAGTTCGGATTTCGAAAGGATCGTGGAGTGTATAGGTCAACCTGTAAGAAATGTGCTTCGAAAAAAGCCATGGAAACTCCAATACATATCAGGATGAAAGCCAACGAAAGATTGATTGAAAACAATCCAACCTTTGGCCCTGACAGTTGGAAAAACGCTCCGGAAGGAGAATTACGATTCTGTAAGACTTGCAAGGAAGAACTACCAATTAAGCCGGAATACTGGCAGAGAGATGCTAAGGCAAAATGGGGTCTAAGACCGACAGCCTGTAAGATTTGTCTTAAATCAAGACAATGCTACAAATGCAAGGTTTTATTCCCAATAAAACAAATGAACTACCTAAGAACGAAGAAAGCACATGTTTGCAATAATTGTATCTAGGAAGACTGACCATGAAAATTCAAAAAAAAGTGAATTTGTTGGCTTTTGGGGGTGGTGTGGATTCAACCGCACTACTCGCAATGCACTTGGAAAGAGACAAAGCAGCGAAGTACCTGGGAATGAGTCGAGCAAAACTCGACGAACTGTTCCCACCCTTCGAAGCGGCTGTGTTCTCGGATCCTGGTAGCGAATGGCCTGAAACATATGAAAATATAGAATACGCAAAAAATCGTTGTGAATCCGCAGGAGTCGAACTGGTAGTCGTAAGACATCATCTAGTGCGATATTTCCACAAGGAAACCAACAAGGCGTTACAACAAAAACAATGGAAATCACTTTCAGATGATGAAAAAGAACAGTATGAACAGAGAAACGAGCCCTACACAATCTCAGAATGGTTGTTGGATGGAGGAATGCTCCCGCTAATGCCTGGGGCGAGCCACATCTGCAGTATGAGGTTCAAGGGCCAAGTTCAACAGGAATGGGGCGACTCAAGATTTGGGGATGCTTCGGTATGTACTAAGCATTGGAGCTTAGGGATTGAGAAGGATGAAGGCGGGAGAACCGACAGATTCACAGCCAATCACTCTGAGAACAAAATAAAGGGTCACGAATACAATTACCCCTTACAAGGCTTGGAGATGAACAGAAAGGAATGTTTGGAAATGCTCAAGCATTTAGGTTGGGATTATCGGGGCGATGGTTCGCCTGTCAAGAAAAGCTCCTGTATGTGGTGTCCATTCTGCAAAGAATGGGAAGTGGATCGTCTAATCGACGCAGACGGAATAGGGCTAAAGGAAGCCCTTGCTATCGAAGAGAAATTCGTTGAAACCGACAAACACGCTAAATGGCACGAGGCAGGAATGACTCTCAATCGTGGTGGCAGGTGTAATGCAGGCCATCACAGAATGCCATACGCGACTGGTTGGTGCGACCATCCAGATTGTACGCATGTGTATGTCATCAAAGGACTCACAAGCAAGGAAAAGAAAAACTATCCTGCTCCGTATACGCCTGGTTCTTGGAAACTAACTCCTTCTCAATTGGAAAAGGGGATTTTTAACACATACTACGCTGGAGAAATACAATCTTCTCTTTCCGAAGAGGAAAAGAAAAGATACACCAAGATTCCTGTAAAGAATCATGGTCCAGCAAGAATCATCTCAAAGAAATACGATGGAAAGAGAAAATCTATGAAAGAACATATACAAAGAAGAAAGAATTCCCTAATCATAGGCGAAGTCACTAAAGACTTCTGCCGTAACGACTAGGGTGACTGACCATGGGACTAAAGATAGGTAGAAGAACAGCAAGACTAAGAAATAAGGTTGAAAAATACCTAAAAGAAAATGGAAGCGCTCCTACTGGAGCAATATATGACCATATTAACAACACTACAAGGCATGGGACTACAATGAATGTATTAGGAAACATTCTAGCGAAAGACCCAAGATTCAAAGATGTCGGAACTGCACGCATTCGGGCGAGTAGTTCGTCATACACACACAAAGTATGGGAATTAACACCCAATTTTACAGTTGATGAAGATGCCGACAGTACCGAATTGGAAAGCTAAATGCAGATTTTGTGGAAGTATCCACACAATCAGCATGTCTAAGTCTAAACTTAAGAAATGGCAGGATGGGCCAGTAAAGCCTTGTCCTGGAAATAGCGACACACTATCTCCAAAACACATGGAACTGGTAGGTAGTTGGAAAGAACATTATGAAATACTCGATACCGAGTAATTTCAAAGGACAAAGACGCATGGCACTGCCATGTTACTGACCATGAGAAGATTGTTTGGCGTAGTGATGGCCCTCGTAGCAGGGGGTTATTGGTATGCTAGATTAGTCGATTTAGACATTAGCGGGTTAAAATTACCAGAACAAGTTGAAGCACCTATCTTTTGGATGGGATATGCCTCAGTCTTCATTTGGTGTATGATACCTCAGTTAATTAGAACACCAGGGGCGCAGCAAGTAAATTTGCTCCCCAATGCTCCCACGCCCTTTTCAAATCAAATGATGACTAATTCAGATCCGTTTCAAATGAACGGTGGTTGGTTTGTTCAATGGGATGGTTTCCTTTGGAAGTGGAATCAAGAACTTTCCACTTGGGAATTAGAGCAACCGCCCCAAGTCTGACCATGGCAATAGAAAAATTAATTGAAAAGAATGGAAAGGCAGAAGGGACTCTACTAGGAGTTGATGGAAACGCCTTCGCAATAATCGGTTATACTGAAAGACAACTAAAAAGGGCTCAATGGCCCAGAGAAGACATCAAACAAGTTACGGACCTAGCTATGAGTGCAGATTACAACAATGTTATCGCCACTTGTATGAGTGTACTTGAATAAATACTGACCATGACAGAAGAAGACATTTTAGACGAACTAATCCGAAATGACGAACTGAAGAATTGCCAAATCAGACTAATGGCAACAAACGAAATGGAATTAAGGACAGAATATGCGGAGATAAACGCTGGTTCCTTAGAAGCAAAAGAGGAACTTTCTGAGTGGGGAATGCACATAATTGAAGTGTATGGGCTAACGGCGCTACATGACTTGCTATTCGAAGCAAGTATGGCAATTACAGCCTGGAATCCCAAAGACACAATTGATGATGCAGTCCAACTCAGGAAGTTGCGAATCGCATGGCTCAACGACCTCGCAGACGCAATCGGCGTACCGCATGATGAGATTCACGCCAAAGTGGACTTCTCGGACGCTCCGTATTCGGAGTGGACAATCAATGAGTTTCTATTGGATATAATTAGGATCTTCAAAGAAAGAGAAGACTGATACTGACCATGAACTACGAGAAATGTAAAAAAAGAGGCAGCCACGATTGGATTGTGGAAGATCACACCGATGGTTTAACAGAAGCAAGAGTCACACTTGTCTGCAAGGACTGTGGCGCTACTTGCGAAATGGTAGGGGATATAAGGACAAATGACGGAAGATACATAGAATATGATTTGGAGGCCTAACTATGCGTTGGTCTGTAGATAGCACAAAAACACAAGATATTTCCTTAAGAATCATCCAAGGACACTATCCTTATGCAGTAAAAACAGAATTAGGCGAGCATATCGCCTTGGTAAAATCACAAAGCAAAGCTAAGACTGGTTTTGCTAAAGCCGGAACAGTAAATGATAAAGATGAAGGATTCGCAATAGCGGAACTAATATCGGCAGCACCAGAAATGTATGCGGCCTTAGAATATGTAATTGGTGATCATAGCGAAGAAATCGATGCCTTCATTGAAATGGACCGAGGAGATTGGGAAACTTTCTTTGAACTGGCTAGAAATGCACTAAGAAAGGCAAAACCCTCTAAAGGGTTCTAAACTGACCATGGAAGAAATACAAGTTATTTACAAAAAAGGAAAGAGTAACATCGAAGCACTCGTTGATGGCGATGTTACGCATTACGGCAAAAGGCCGATTGCAGAAGTAATAGATGAATCAGGAGGGGAGTTGATGAACTTTGAAGTGGCATTAGAATTAATTGCTAATGTGTTAGAAAAGACCTACAGCAAACCCTTCACGGAAATTGAAGAGAGCGAATACCAAGAAATGTTGGAAGTTCTTCCTCCCGAGGTATGGATGACCGGACAAAGATATGAAAGAGATGGAATTACATACAATGTCGAGGGATTTAGGATGTGCGAATATACGGAAGCACAATACACATCCCACTTCTACTGCATAATTGGGCCTCATAACAACAAAAGATATTTTTCAGGAATCAGAGCCGCAGATGAAGCAGCACCTATCAATGAAGGTGTGAATTTCATTATGAATGCGCAAGCTAATGTGGCAATGGGCGTTTATGTGGAAGAAATTCTAGATTTACTATGAAAAACTGACCATGAAGACGAAAGTTAGAAACGACATAACTACTAAGAATGCACAGATGACTGAGGCAGATGAAAGGTGCGGTTGTTGGGAATTAGACAGAAAAGGCAGACCTCTTTCTGAAAGAAAGAAACTATGGAGGACAGATGTTATGGCAGATGGCAACGGCTATTGCAAGCATTGTAATCTTCCTATGAAGAGGTTTTGGCCGATTAAGCAAAAACAAACTGCTTAGACAACATTCAAACGACTATCCCCTCTCTAACAAATCGAGCGAGATGAGTTGGACAGATAGTGATCATGCCCGTTTGGTGCAATTGAAAGTACAAAGAGCGACTTTACTCCGTGTTCCTGATGAAGAAAAGGATAAGGACAAAATTCGCAAACTGACCGTGGAAATTAAACAAATAAAAAGAAGGCTTATCGCACTTGAAAAGGGCGGGTCTGTTCAAAATGATGCAGAACCAATAGCCGAAACAACACTCGAAACCGAATTGGCCTCTGATAACAAGGCTGAAACATCAAGTTCCTCAAATCTTGATTCGGACGAGGCGAAGAGTGAAGGGGTGGAAGGTAAAGACGCTTCTTCCTCGGAGCCTAAAACACTCGAGAGGCTAAGTTGGCCTCAATTCAGAACTAAACACAAGGGAACACCAAAGGAAGAAATTTCAAAACTTTGGGCAGAGTACAAAGAATCCCTTAACTGACCATGGCTAAATGTTTAGCATGTGGAAAGGAATATCTCCAACATACAAAAGCAGAGAAGTCCAAATGTCAAAACCGTTTACAAAGCCTTGGGCATAAACCCAGGAAACGGAAAAAATGGCGCTGAGTAAAAGATTAGAACAATATGTCGTCAGTCTTTTGAGACAAAAAGGGGCGCTAACCTCTAATCAATTAGCAGATCTGATTAATGACAGATACAAACACGGAACTTCCCCCAAGGATATTGGGAGAAACCTTGGAAGAAACCCTAGATTTCGTAAGAACTACGCGAATGACACTTGGAAACTCAAATACTGACCATGGCAATACAAAAAATATTAGATAAAGATAAAATTACTCTGTTTCAATTACATACGACAGATGAAATGGTTGAATTCGTAAATGGTCCTGACGGTGGTTGGGACAATGCAGCAAAGAAATATCCTGCATGGGAAGCGTATTTAGAGACCACAAGTAAAGGAAGTAAGAATTGGAAACCAGAGTATTTCGAATATTACAGAGCAGTAGCCAAAATAAACACAGAGGAGCTAGAAGAATCATTTAGAATATCTAATGCATATGGTGGCTCACACATGGATATGGTGGAAAAAGGGTTGTTAGAACCACTTTTACCACTAATAAAATACAAATCAGGACACGAAACAATCAACATGCATTCTATGTCTGTTGGAGACATCGTGCAAAAAGGATTAGAATATTGGATTTGTGATAAAATAGGATTTTCAAAGATTAATGTTGAGGAGGTGCAATAATGGGATTTTGGCCTTTAGATATTGAAACTGGAGGAATACACTTTGGCAAAGAAAGTGAAAATCAACCCACAAAAGGGCTAGTGAATATTGAACCAGGAATAACTCCAGTTCAAGATCTAGTCTGGGGCGACTCTTTCGCAGACATAGTGGACGAATTCATCAACAATGAAATGTTAGATTTGAAAAACAAGATGAACCGAGAGTTCATCATAGAAATGGGCAGAGAAATGTACCCAGTCGAGTTTTTGTCTGGGCTATCATTCTCACTTAGCCATGAGCAATTTGACTCAGAAAACTTTAGACTCGACCTAACGGTAGTAAGAAAAGAGTTTGATAGATATGAAGAAATCAAACAATTGCGTAAAGCGATTACTGATATTGCTGACAGGATGGAAGCGACTGATGGGTTATACCATAGTAGGGACTTCCCCTTTTTCATTGAAGATTTGAGGAAGGTGATTGACGATGCCTAAAGACCCAAGAGAATTACCTAAACAAAAATTTAGGCACAAAAAAACAGGAGAAATAGTGACTTCCGTACCTCTTTCAAAGATTAGAGAGTACGAGAAGTTCGACTGACCATGTCAACAAGGGCAACATATGAAATAGAAAATGAAGTCTTCTATATCCATCACGACGGATATGAAGAAGGCGCTGCATCGTATCTCTTGAGGATGTGTGAAGAAATGCTTGTTAAAGCACGAAACAGCGTACAAATGAGAAGAAGCTATGCCGATTCTTTTATCGCTGCAAACCACAGAGCCGAGAAATCGAGACATACAGCACATGGAGACACACAATATAGATACAGAGTATGGAAACATGAAGTAAGCAGAAATCCGTATTGGATGAAGGAGCATGTAAAAGAACATATATGGAGTGGGTATGATGAGGATAATCTGTATGATTTCCGCAAATACCCCTATGAGAGATTATGGTTAAATGCAGAAAAAGCAGAATACCAATGTAAAAAGTGCGGTGCTGAAATGGTTAAGCATTGGGTACCAATATACAATGGGCCTCTAGCGGTATTCATACACAATTGGGTCGAACTAAAAGGCGGTCCAAGAGTATTGATTACCTATCAGCACAATACTGAATACATACTAAGCGAAGAACGCGCAGAAGAATTAAAAATACACTTAGAAGAAAGTTCCGACAAATGGTGCGACAGCCTACGATTGCTGGAAAACACCATTAATAGCGACGGATTACACCACCTTTCAGACGAAGGGGAGAATACAATCCCCTGGATGATGGAAGAAAGATTCAGAGATCCTAAGTGAAACTGACTGACCATGGCAAGAAAAAAATTTCTAAATTATACATCGGAGCATCCAGCGACGATGGGAAGTAAAAATTGGAAAATAGCAGATGTGACCGACAGCGTGTTGGTCGATTTATCAAAAATAAAAGAACCAGGGTGGCACTTTGAGAATTTCACGGAAGATAACTTCGTGGCAAAAGATTCAGGGGGCTTCCTGTTTTTAGAAAATCCTTCCTTAGCGAAAGACTTCGATGTTGAAGGATTGATAGATAAGCACAGAAAAGTAGGATTCGGACCAAACGACACAATCATTTCGGCTGATTTTCCAATTCCAAGGATGGATGGAATATCAGATGAAGAAGCTTTGAAAAGACAAAAAACTTCGAAAGAATGGTATGAGTTGATGAAATCTGAAATATCGGTAACTGTCCCAGTAGTTCACGGCAGAAATGATGTGGACATAGAGAGACACATCGATATGTACGAACTAGACGAAAAAGAACAAGTCTGTTTTGGATCTAATCTGGCACAAGCTAAAGCAAGAGTCTATGACTCAATGAAAAAGGGCGGTCAAAAGCCCAAACAAAAAGGAATCAGGCCCTCAACTACTTCTTTGTGGTATGAGGCAATCGATATGATGTCCGTAATTAGAAACAACGAGAGGCCAGTTTTCCTACTAGGAGCTGGAGGCATGAATGCCGCACCAATCGCTGCTTTACTAGGGGCGAAATCAGTCGATGCGACAAGTTGGAGACTAAATGCAATGATGAAGAAGATATTCTGCACAGATCATGGGCGCTTCATCAATGTAGGTCGAAAACCCAACTATGAAGAAGATTGGGCTACAGAATTCTTGAAAGAAAGACTACAAGACGACTACTATCCCTTCGCAGGGATGACATTCGATGAACTCATAGCAGCCTTCAACCTACCAGGCGCGGCAGGTACAGAAGTATGCAAACTGCACAATATCTATGAATTAGATAGGGACGCTGAAAGATTATCAGATTTTGAAGGTGATCCGACAGGACTAGCAGATATGCTGTATGAAAGATTTCACAGCACATGGGTCGATAGAAACAATTTGAAAGTATTACACAAGGCATACAACTCAATCAGAGGAGATGCCACCGTGAATAAAGATGTCTTGAATTACACAAGATAAATACTGACCATGGCAATAATAAAAGAAAAAAAAATCATAAAAAAAGTACCGGAACAAGGTGCAATAGCAAATATAAGTTTAACAAGAAGGCAATTGGAGAATTTTACAAAGATAACTGCAATCTTAGAATTAGAGTTACGCATGCAAATTTCCAAAGACGGAATAAGTGCAACATTAGTTGACGGTTCCCATGTAGCAATGATGATATGGGAATGGTCTGCAAATTCATTCCCCTCATTCGAAGTAGAACAAGAGGGCTCAATAGCATTAGATAATTTGAATGATATACTGACTGCAGTAAAAACAGCAGGTATGTCTGATATAATCGAAATAAGAATTGAGGACATGTTAATAGAAATTAAGACAAAATATTTGACTGCAAAACCACAAACTATTGATTGGAGAACGATGAATATACCGAGAACGCCTGATTTTAGCAACATAGTGGGATGTCATTTAAATGGCGTTTCAATTGCATGGCTGAAAGAAGCACTCAATGGAATGCGTAAGAAAGCCAACACAGGGAACCTATCTGCAGATTCGGAAACAGGCCAAATCAACCTTTGGGTTCGGGACTGGAACTATATGACGCATGAGGTAGAGATTAATAATGAAGACGAGCAAAGAATAATTGTTCAATCTGAATACAGCACAAAGTATCTCAACGCACTATTTATGAAACTCAAATCTGCTAAAGCAGAAACTTGTGATATTTGGTTTGGAGAAAATATGCCAATTAGCATAAAAACGAAACTACCTGATGGTGCAAAATTAGAATATATACTCGCACCGAGATGATGACTGAATAAGACATAATTGATAAGACAGATACTCTGTCAACTGACCATGGCAAGCATACAAGACAAGATGAAGTCCCGCATTGAAGCGGGAGAATTCGGGGCTAATCCCGACATAAACGAAATAATTAATGCAACAGCACAATTAGCAAAACAAGAAAATTACATCACAATCTCTGGATTGTGGGAAGCAAGAGGAAAAGTGGCATATGAAGGAAGGACGCAAGAGAAACTGGTAATTCCTGCAGGATCTAAGATTCTAGTATTTCACAATTCAAAAACAAGTGATAACTCTCCAGAATACAATATGGTATATGTGGAGTGAACTGACCATACGATTCAAACGGTAGCACCTATGCCTGAGCGCATGGGTTATGCCGCTAGTGGAGGAAACTTCCAAAACCTAGGTCTTTGGAATGCAACAGAAAACAAAATGAAAAAATTACTCGAAGAAAGCGGTCATGGGACACTTGATGCCTACTTGACCGCTAAATTAAGAGTTATAGAAGGTGTTTTTGAAATCACCATACAAGGGGAAGCCACTAGGAGCATATCGGAAGACCATCCGGCCTTCGAGGTACTGTATCACAGTAGCTCATGGCAGAGTAGCAACTTCCATCTCGCAATGAAGAATGCCTTGGAATCATACTAGCCCTCCTTCGGGGGGGCTCCCCCCTTTTGCCGACCCGAACTCTTGGGTAGGCTCCCCCCTTTTGCCGACCCGAACTCCTAAACCACAACACCTTCATGGCAGTTCGGACGGGGGTTCTGACCGCGCGGCAGAATAGGCTGTAACCATGGCTCCTCCGTCCACCTAAACTCTAGAAGCATTCAAACGACAAGCATCCCTACAATATTGTATGAACTGGAACGAATGGAGGAAACTTTGCTCCAAAAATAATTTGAGTTTGGCGCAAGCAAGCAAGACATATCAGAACTATAAGAAACTGCATGAGATGGCAGAGAATGAAGCATTAGAGGAACTTCTTTGGCTGACAGAAGCAGTTCATCTTGATGGAGAAGAAGAGGAAAAGGAAGAATACAATCCAGTTGAGGAAATACTTGAAGCGAAAGAACAACTAGTGGATTTGTTTACTGGAGAGGCTATGTTAGAGCAAGATGCTATTGAATTGTTTGAAAAGGCGGATAAAGTAAGCGAAGATTTACTAACTTCTTTGAAAGAAATCAAATCCAAGCGTGATTATCACGATCACATGGCAAAAATGCTAACTCAAGAAGCGAAAGATATGGTTCAAGAAATCATTAAAGAAGTAAGGAGGGCGTTCTAATGACTGACGAGATGACATGGCCTCAATTCAAACACCAACATTCAGGTATAGAAAACGAAGAAATCTCTATTCTTTGGAAAAAATACAAAGAAGGCAGATATTTCATTGGAGAAAGTAATGCTGTAAAGTCCAAAACAGAAGAATACCCTAGAGATGAAGAGGAACAAAAAGCATTAGAGGAACTTAATCCAGAAGAGGTAAAGGAAAATGAAGCCGAAGAAGTTGAAGATGTAGAAGAGACTCTCGAAATTGAGCCCGTAGAGCCCCCGCAGAGCGAAGAAGAACCTCAAGATGAGCCAGAACCTACTCCAGAGCCTCAACCGCCCCAGAACACTTCCGAAGAAGAAGCTAGTAAGAGGCTAAGAGATAATGCGATTTACGGCATTTAGATCGCAAGAATATTTCTTATCTCTTCTATTCGAGCCAAAACCCGTTTGAGCTTTGACTTGAGTTCTAAAAATTCAGGGTCGCGAGCCAAGATTGCGAACTTGTCAGATTGTGCAAACTGAGGGCCATACTCTCGAAGTTCCATCATACCAGTAATTGTATAGCCTTCACTGAATAATTCACTTACATAGGAATCCATTTCATCGATGATTTGCTTTTTCAACCCACCTATGCCTTTTGTCCCTTTTACTCCTTGTAGGGCTATCAATTCATCAACAAGATGCAGATTTTCTCCTTTACTTCTGTGAGGTGTGCCATCAAAACCTATATTTTCGAAATTTCCTACAATCTGTACTCCTTTAAGTGAACGAATTCTATCAACGACACCCATTAAAGAGGCATCCATTAAGACTCTATTTGCTGTTTCATAAGATGCGATGGCTAACATCTCTCCATAATTAACGAGCGAACCATCTGGTAACTGCTTGGATATAGAGCCTTTTCTAGAAACGATGCCTTGCCCTCCCTGGATGGAAGATTGACTCCTGATAGTGGTCATGGTAGTTCCGCTACAAAGTGCATCAATCAACAAACTCATGTGGCTAATGTGGACTCCTAGCCCCGCACTTGAAATTCCGAACTCTGCTATATCTGCATCGCTATTTGTTTCAATATGGTACAAATTCTCTAACAAAACCATCCTAGCGGGCTCTATCCCTAAAGCATGGTACACTTGTCGCGGATCATCACAAGTTGAACGCATGAAATCAAACCTATCATCTCCATCGGTCAAAGCAAAATAACCTGCGAAAGACGCTCTTTGTTTATCCTTCCAAACATCCTTAGAAAAGCCCTTTCCGTTAGCAATAGGTGAATTGAAGTAACTTCTCGCTGCAGGGCCACTAAGTAAGGAAGAAACGAAATCAGACGAACCTCGAGTGTCTGAGCCTACAACATATAGGAAATACTCTCCCTCAACGCCTCCTGCAATTCCTCTGCCAGAAGACATTGTTTGTATAGGATAATCTGTAAGTGAACCTTCGCGGCCAGAACCAGGATAAACGCCCTCATAAACATCGGATGGAATCTGCTTACCTTTAGAATCACCTTTACTTACAATCTCGTAATTGACATCATCTAGTGGGTGATCTGCAATTTTAGTCAACTGACTATACAAATTGGTAAAACCATCCTTTACTTTTGTTTTATCTGTAATCGAAATATCTTCCGACATAAGGTAGTCTATGTCTATGTCTCCAACTTGCCGAAGTGTTGCCGAAGCTAACTGCCAACCCAAGCCACATCTTCTGCAGCACTTGAAATCTGTCTGAGTGGCTAACTCCAAAGTATAGTGTGCAGGCGTAGCAGTCCAGAGCTTACGAATCCCTAATGCCCATTCTGGAGAACCGTAAGATAATTCCTCAAAGTTCTCAACCTCTGAGTCGTTTGAAGCCTCAACTATTTTTTCAAAGAGGTCTTCGGCTACGGCATCATCGGCCAAAGATTCCCTATTCTTTGGGGCTAAGTCCTCGACAAACCCAATCTGGCCTATGTCTCCACTTTCAACAAAGTCCATGTAATTCTTTGCCATCGCCAAGTAATCCTCGTTGGAAGGCACCGATTCATCATCTCTAGAAATTACTTTGGTTTTTTCAGAATGGTGTTGTGTTTTCATGTATTGTATGGGGTAAGAACAGTTGTTGCAAATCTCTAGATTGTGTAATAGGTGCAGTAAGGAAGTCCTATACCGAGCAGGGAAGTGAGGCATCCTGACAAATACCGAATCATCTTCATTTTTACCAACAGAAATGTTCGACCTCAAACCAGGCATCTCCATTCCTCTCGTTGCTGGATCAGACCGCCGGTCTCCAGCGTAATTGAAAAAGAAAACAGTCTGAAACGCTTCAACAAGTTCATCAGAAGATGGAAACCTATTGTCACTATTGAGTGCCGCCCATTCTTCATCAGAATCTTCCGAAGACTTCTTTTTCATTGTAATCACAATATCATCTTGTGATTCATAATCTATGAAATCAATATCGCAAACATCTCCCAATTTTGTTCTCATAACGCCAAAACGCAATTTTTCGGCCTTTTCTCTATCTAATTTAATATCTTCACCCAATGCAAGACCCATTGTGTATATTCTTCGAACCATCGATTGTTCCGCAATCATCGCATCCAACGGATTGACCGTATTCGCGACCCCTGCATAATGAAATGTCCTCATTGTCATCTGAGTACCAGGTTCAGAAATGGAATGAGCCGCAATAACACCTACATTTTCTCCAGGTACTACTCTATCTTTGTTGTAGGCTTCTTTCAAGCCATCGACTATTTTTTCTAAAACCGAATCATCTATCTGTTCCTTTTCCCGATAATACTTGCTCTCAAGGGGTTTGTCTCCAGAAACACCACCCAATCTTCGAGCAACATTGAGCAATGAAATGTCTGGGACTCTATTGTTTGAAATGTCTCTAAGCCGAACCAACCAATGCATCACAAGGTCTTCGGCCATGGCAAAGGATAGGGGTCAGCCGTTTAGAGATTGACACTACTCAATCAGTTCTCTGGCTGTTTTTGCCTTTTTCGGTCCACCTGCAACTTTGACAAATTCATTCCATGTCGATTTCTTAATCTTCCACATGTGGAATGCAACTTGAGTCTCAATTGAAACAGGGAAATGCGGGTCAAAATCTATCAGAGACTCAACTTCGTCGGGAATTTCAAATTGAAGGTCGGGGGTTTTAGGCTGAATTGCTGGAACATGATTTCCCATCACATCAGCTCGCATAAGTTCTGAGGAATCATCCTCTCTAGTCACTACCTTTTCAAAAACTTCTGGCGCATCAAACAATAAGTTGGTCATCGTAGGCTGTCCTTGAGATTGTTCAAGCACTCTCTCAAAATTATCGATTCTTCTAGCGAGTATTTGTAATTGACTAGAGAATCCAGAGGCCATCTGATCTATTGCCATCATCAATCGCTGTTGATTATCGAGGACTACAGAAAGTTGTGATTCAGGGCCTTCTTCTAACAGATTCACCACAGTCTTTTCATCTAATGGTTCCTCAACGCTCTCAAAGATTTCCTTTTCAACTACGGGTGTGTTTGAGGTAGGGAAATCCTCCATTTCCTCGGCGGCAGTAGTATTACTCGGAAGGTATTGACTTCTCCAATCCTCAGACACAAATATAGCAAGCGGTCTTGTCGTTTGAAGTCTGTTCTTCACTCAATACATTTACAAGACAAAATCTTGTTGACACATGTGGAGCAATATTGTGTCGTTTGACCCTCTGTATACCATTGGAAACCATTGCCATTTGTCAAATCCAAAAAGGCGTTTTCAACAATTCTAACGAATTTATCTATTTTCGAATTATCCAAGAAAGCCAACTGAGAAGTCAAAGACAAGAATGCAGAACTATTGACATCCATTCCATGCAACGGGCTGAGAGGGTGCTTTTGTTTTGTAATGTCTTTTGCTATTTGCCTAAGCAACTTATTAGCATCCAACTCAATTGATGCCATGTAAGCTTCTCCTACATAGAAATCATCTGGGCATGATTCGTCAATTTTTTCTAAATATTCCTTATGTGCTTCTATTGCATCTTTGGCATCTTTAGCAACCATTCGAATTGTTTTTTGCGTATTAGGGTTGGTTACGCACCAGTCTTGACCAACTCCTTCGTCAATAGTAATCTTGTAGGGGTGCTGAAATAACACCCAATGATCTCCAAGCCACGACAAATGATTAGAAGGAGCCAATATTTTTCCAAACTCTGCTTCCTCGCCTTCTTTAGATAGCCACAGTTCATATTGGCATGAGCCCATTAAAAGATAATCTCCGAATAATTGATTGATATTTGGGTGAATTGTAATTTTCATAATCTCACAAAAACTTACTTTTGGGAGGGCTGTTATTTTATCTCCAACTTCTGGGACAGTCTTAATTGGGGTGAAAGTTACTGGGGGCCGATGGCTAGGCACAAGCAAGGGATTGGGTATTGCCCATTAATTCTTACTTCCCCCGAATACTGCAGCAACCAAAGCCAAACCTGCTATTTGCATAGCTTCAGAAAAGACCTTTTTACTTTGTACTGATTGCCAAGAACCAGAAAGGGCATAGTTAGCATAATGCTCGCAATTCCTTATCGCAGGGTTGTAATCAGATCTATGGAGAAGCTCCTTCGCTCTATCTAATACAGGTACGGGGTTCTCTGGGACTTCAACAACTTCAATTTTCTTATTTTCTGAAAATACATCATAGGGGGTCAATCCAATGTGTATTCCTGTATGTGAGCCACTTTTCGTACTAGGCCAAACGGCATTTACAAATTTTGTCTTAACATCAGGGTTTTCCAATAATCCTTGAAATGGGCCTCCGAACTGATAAATCATCTGTTTTTTTGTTTCAGGGTCATAGAACTCAGAAGCGATGCCCCAATGGTACAAATTGTACCCTATAGGTCGTTTCAGAGCCGACCCTATTGGGAATGGCATATCCTCTTCCATGATGCTCGACAGGGGGTTTGACGGATATTGCTTTCGGAACGGTCAAAGGACAATAACTCTTGAATAGAGGTATGGGAGATGAAGTGGCAAGTCCGAACGACGATGAAGAACAACCTACTTTACAGCCAATAGAAACTTGTTACATAGTCGCAAGAGATGTTCCAGTTACGATTAAAGCACAATTAATGATAATAAAATATCAGCGAGGATGGAAGTCTTGGGCTGAAATGATTTATGATGTTGTCAAAGAGTGGGGGGGAGACAACTGAGTAGGTTTGAAATCAAGATCGATGGACAACCTGTAGCGGCTGCAAGGCCACGATTCCGTCGAACTCCTAAAGGCGTAATGACACACCCAACAAAAAAAAATCACGAATCCTCCATAAAAATTAAAAAAATGGCCGAAAAAAAAATGAAAGGCAAGCAAAGACTTGAAGGTGCATTAGAAGTACGAATACATGCAATGTTTGAATGTCCAAAATACAAACATAGAGTAAAAAATCCAGCAAAAGCCTGTTTGAAGGCAAACGGCCCAGATGTTGATAACATCGCTAAACACTACATGGATGCATTATTAGCATCTGGCATTGTTGCTACTGACGATAATCTTGTTTGTTCTCTTCTAGTGACTAAAATTGAACTTGCTCAAGGTGAAAAGCCCTATACTCTCGTAACAATAGATGAAATTTTATCAGATGACAACCCTTGGAAGAATATGGTGGATTCAATAATGGAGGCGATTTGATGAGGGATGATCATATGGAACAAATCATTTCAGTAATCAAAGGAACTATAGGCATAGGTTCAGAGAGTCGTGAGCTTATGCTTAGAAAGAGGCTATCAGAACTCAATCTAAAAACAGGTCCAGAATCATATGTCAAAAAAAGAAGAGACCCGACTGCCCTATGGATAGCAGAAGCAAGGAAATGGGCGAAGAATAGATGTTTAATGGGTCAAAAGGTAAATATTTATCTTGTATGTAAAGCACTACCTCCTCCTCCTGGTGTTGATAGAAGAGTCATAGGGGGTGTATTCAAACACCCTGACTTTAGAAGAGTTGGAACAGTAAGGGTCGAGAAAGAAGGAGGAGGACACCGTACTCTAGGGGAATATATTCTTAGTTCTCAAAATATGCCTAAAGGGGCAATTACTGACTGGTAAAATAACAATCAGAAGATTTGTAGTTTCTTTCCACAACTTAGGCATCTATGGTAATCAATTGCAGTATATGTGTCTCCACATTCGCATACGATATTAACTAAGCGAGTTTTGATACCCCCCTACCCCCTGATTTCTTGTGGAATTCTATCCTCTATGAGAAGGCGGTGGGGGTGGGAAGAAATCTGGTACGGCTTCAACCTCAACTTGAACTCCGAATGGATCATCTAAAATTTGTATAACAGGGGCTTCAATTACAAAGGGCTGAATCATTCCTTGGATTTTATCCATATCCAACTTATCGACCCATCGTAGTGTTGTCTGAATCGCATCAGTTATCTCGCCCCAACCTACATCTTGCATATTCGAAAGAGCAGGTCCTATCTCATTTCTAGCAGATTCTATAGATTCAACCATAGTATGGATAGGAACTTTACCCAAAACATCATTAAAATCAGCCAATGCATCTGTCGAAGTTTTCAATTCCTCTAGCAGATCGGAGATTCTATTCTCCATAACATCTGCTTTATCTTCGATTCTTATAGAAAGAATTCCAATCGTCAGATTCGTACCAATGGTAAATGCTATTCCGGCTGCTAAAATATACAGGAACATATCTGCATAGTAATACTGCAAAGCGGGGCCAAGAATCATCAAAGCTACGGTAAATACTAGCAACCCAATTCTCAATTGCTCGGTTTTTCGCTTTTCTTCTTGAGACTCACTATAATTAAGGCTTAGTTCTTCGTACAATAGACCGTCGAAGTTTTGGCTTTCGCCCTCTTCCTCCACGACTACTCACCACTTTCACCACTTTCGACACTTTCAACCTGGTCTTCCGAGTTTTCTTGTGCGTCAGCCTGTGTTGCTTCTGGGTGTTCTGCATCCAATGGTGCGGTTTCTGTTGCCTCTGTAATTGCCTGATCCACAGCCTCAATAGTTTCATTGGCTGCGGCCTCAGTTCCTCTAACAAGTCCTGCTAGAGATTTTACAGGCACAGATGCTATTGAAGCGGCTGCTCCTACTACTGCTTTACTAGCATTGAGAGTCGCACTACCCGCATCAATGGTTGCTTGAGTAGTGGCCTCTGCCATACTTGCAGCAGGCTTAATCAATGCCTGAGCGACTGTATCATCGTCTTCTTCCGGCTCTGCTACTACCATAGCAGGGACATTTTCATCTTTTTCTTTGTCTCTGAGCCAATCTGGAACACCGAAGTCTGAAAGAATAATGTATGTCAAGACCCATTGTTGAGCGCCAGATAGTGGAACATCTAGTGCCTTTTGGTTAAATCCTTCGCATCGCCTATCGTATAGACCCTTTTTGATAAAAGTTGCAAGAGCATTGAGGTCCAACCCTTGCATGACGACATATCTGCGAGTTCTCTTCACCCATTCCTCTCTAATGGCTACTTTGTCTCCAAACATAGCCCCCATTCTGCTTCTTCTTAAATCATAATTGTAATATTCAATACTCATCTTGTCATACCTCCCTTAGCTGTTTCCAAAAGGGAATCGATTATCGGCTTTGTGGTTGGCCGATTCAAATACTCTAGGTCATGTATCAAGGAAGGACTGTCTGCTAAATCTGCTGATTCATACTGATTTGCCATAAATATGAGTGAATCTGCAGTCTCAGTTTCGAAAACAGGCCACAACGGATGCTGCTTCAAAACATTCGCAGCCAATTCGACTGGAACTTCTCCCTTTTCGATACGACTTAGGGAAGTGCCTACCAATCGTAAATTCGCTACAAGGAGAGTTTCCTTTGCTGCCAAGTTCAATTGTTCTTGAAGATCTGTCGGTTGTATGTCTTCGGCCCTCTTTACAGCAACTTCCACGACATTCATTAGTAATTGCATTGTATTTCCATCGCTTTTCCATTCATCAGGTAGACTATTCATCATTTGGTCCATAATGTGTGTGCATTTTTCCTGATAAGTGAATTGCATAGGTGATGGAGCAGGTGCTTCGAATTCAGGAGCAAGGTTAGGAGGGGCATTTTGAACAGGAGGTTCTAGTTGTTGAACAGTTTGAGCCCCTGCATATGGGTTTTCTCCCATAGGAGGTCTTCTTTGTGCGATGCCTGCGATGCCTGCTGCTGCACCCTGAACAATCTCTGATAATTGTCCCGTTCGAACAAGTTCTCCCCAAATAGACTCTTCTGGGCCTTCATTACCTCCATTTAGCATTTTATCTAGGCTATGGTTGAGCAACCTATCTTCTAAACCCGTTCTGCTTCCTCCTTGACGCATAGTTTCCATTAACATAGTCATGTATTGCTGTGAGCTTTGCTGATTCATGTTGAATAAAGCAATCATTTGAGCCGTAGAGTCCTGTGTTCTATCATTAAGTTGCTTCATTAATGTCATAGTCATAGGGTCCATCGATGGCCTATCTTGCTTCAATAAGGGTGCCAAAGCCGTTATGACTGCCGTAAGATCGCTTGTAGGTCCGGCATTAGGTGGTGGTTGATGTGAATAATTCTCTCTAGCCAACTCGTTTTCCAATCTTCTAAGTTCTAATACTTCGCCCATATCATCTCTGACGGAAGATAATATACTACCCTCTCGTCTTTCCTTTCTTTGTACTTCTAATGGAGAGACTTGAGGCATAGCAATTGCTCCTCTTCTGCCATTTACTCCTTCTCTGGTGCCTATGCTAGAAGAGATAGGCTTCTCTGTAGGTGGAGTGTTCCCTACATTTTTCCACGCCTCAAAAGATTGTAAGACTGCGTTTTCAGTCATTCCGGTTTTCTCTGAGATATGTTTTGCATGCAAAACTCCTGCATCATCATAAAATAATGGTGTTCCCATTGGGCTGCTTATATCTGGGAATTGTTTCAAGTATTGTTCATCGACAACAGCCGTAAAGTATCTGTTCAATTCTGCTTTCATTTGTTCGTTGCTCATATTTCATCCTCCTCATCGGTGTTTTCCACCAGTCTATTTGCGAAATAATCTTTCAGACCGGAAACTGCTTTCAACGCTATTAGGTCCACCACATCTAATTGCGTACTTTCAGGGATAGGTTTTCCATCGCCTTCGAATCCCCTTTCATTTAATGCTAACTTTAAGCCTCTTGCTAATTCAATCACATCGTCTATTAGATGTGCGTTTTTCACAGGATTTTCTGCTATATGTGTAAGTAGGGTGACTCCTCTGAAACACCTTTGGTTCAAATCATCGCTATTTTGTTCGAAAAAAGACATGATAATCACTCATAGGGGGATTTGTTACTTTTTGTAACGGGTTCTTGTGGAACCTCATTAGATTCTTCATTCATGCCTTCGTGAAGATTTCTGATATAGTCTTGTACTTCATTGGCCCTAACTTCTAGATCTTCTAATATTTCTTGGACATCTTCGAATGTATCGACCATAAGCCCCATTGCAAGAGTGCGAGTCATCCATTGAGCTACCTCGTCAGTATATTTGACCCACTTAACCTGCTCTCTAGTAATATCTAGTGTTGCTCCATCAGGAGTTACGACATGAATAGAAATATCTCCTGGCACTACCCAGACATTTTCGAATGATACTCCATCAGTTAGTAAGACTTGTTCCGCTTTCAGCACGAACCATGTCAAGCGTCATTGTCGTATCAAGGCATTCATTCAGTTATGCTTGTATGGTTGCAATAATTTTCATAGGGCGAAATCTAACATCTGCATTAATTGAACAACAACTACCTTAACCATAAATTGAATACACAAGGTAAAAACCATTTACAAAATAAGGTTGCAATACCTTGTTTTTTTTTTACCAAGAGGAAAAGGCCGATAATATCGAAGAGAAACAAAGGTAAAAAACAAGGTATACCATGCAAGGTTAGTTTAATTAGAAAGCAAGTTCTATACATTATCAGCCACAGTAGTATTATGAACCAACTTGCACCCGCCAAACTTCCAGGAGGCCAAGTTGCACATGACATCAGATACCGCAACCATGATTGCAACTTGGTGGGCTACTGGAAGAACTCTGACGAAAAAGGCAGCAATTTACTATCTAATAATTCGGGAGGGGCAGATCGCTGCTAACATTACTCGAACCTTAGAGATTAACAAGTCAACAACTAGCAGATGGATAAAGAAATTGATTGACGAGCAGTACATCGTTCAGTCCAACAACTACATAGAACATCAAAAGGAGCTTGAACAGGTAAGAAAAGGCTCTGTTAGTTTGAGGTTCAAGGCATACAAGCCAGGGGCTAGAAGCGTTGAAATGGAGAATAACATCACTAAGTTGCAGTCTAATATGGGGGTTCATCGTGAGCAGGCAGTCTGGACACCACTACCAGGGGGTGTTATGCCTGTAATCGACATTCACCGCCTAGATTGGAACCTCCCAATCGATACAAACGGGGCTAGAGGCGGAAAAGCGCATCAATTCGACATACAGCAACTCGAAAGAATGGGTGTTAGGCCATCGGGAAGGGTCGTTAGGGGGTGGCAATCGTTCAATGCTCCAGAAATACAGACGGAAGTCGGAACATGGAAAGTGCATTTTAAGAGGAAGGTCAAGGAAACTGATCAAGGATTAGTATATGGTGACTGGTGTGATGGACACCCTGTACGGCTAACGATGCCTGGGCGAATGCCTGTAACTGCCGAAGAAGCTATGGATGAAGATACAATTAAGCAAAGGGTTGCAAAAGTCCTATGGGATATAATGGGGCAATTGTCTAAAGAATACGGGTGGACATTCGGTTTCCCTAAGCAAAAGAACTCACAAGAAATGGAGTTCGGAGTATCTAGGTACGACCCTGAATTAGCAAAAGAAGTCATCAGAAGGAGGAAATCAGGCGAGCCAAGGATGCTTCGGATGGCCGATGGCATCACGGCAGACGGTTCTCACGACTTGCTTAAGGACAACATAGTTCATTTAGATGCAAAAACAGGCAAGCAAGCCGCCATGCAAGCAAACCCTGTTATGACACTAGACTCGTTGATGAAAGTCGTTGAAGGCGTTGGAGAGAATGTAGGTAAACTTGCTAGCGAGCAAATAGAAATCATCGAGGAAAACGCAGTTAACACTACTACAAGAATAGCAGATAACATGCAAACGCAACTACTCAACCTTATTGAGAAGATGAATAACACATACGAAGAAATGATTACCAGGGAAGAAGAGAGAAGATTACGCGAAGAAGAAAGGCGTAATGCAGTATGGAATGATACATTTGAGGCAGATAGAGCCGCTTTTACAGAAAGAATGGGTCGGGCGATAACACGATTCGAACAATCACTTCAAGGCCGAGGAATCACAATCGAAGATGGGCAAATGATACTTTCAGATTTTGAACAACCGTAACGGTGTGACGGGTCGAGTTTATCCTCTATACCCCTATGCGACTAACATGGGTGAGGGGCTAGCAGCATTTTCGAACCCTATCGCAAGAGCAAGATGGGGCGCTGACGAAAGCCATAGTGTCTCAACATCGGGTGGTGTCAAACAACAAGCAAGATTTACTTTCAATGGTGATCCAAGAGCGTTCGAAAGAACAATAAGGATACTTCAAGAAATGGCATCAAAATATGTTGCAGACCCAGAAGTGATACAATTCACTCGTCGCCTCTTCAATACAAAAAAATTACGAAACCACGATGAATTGGGTGAAATACAAGCAATCGTTTCGTATTTCCAAGGCACTAATCATAATAATGTAGGCAACAATGAAATCGGAAAGCCTCTGCTATATGGCGACCAAGGCTCTTATCGATACCAAAAAGACCCGTATTCGGTAGAGTATTTTCAAAGCCCACCAAAAGTAATCAGAGATATTCAAGCGGGCGAATCAGGCGCGGATTGCGACGATATAGCAGCCGCGTGTGCATGCGCCCTAAATGCGGCAGGCTATCCGTCAATGTTGCTTATAGTGGATGCAGGGGGTCCGAAAGGAGCATATTCTCATGTTATGTTAGCGACAAAAACATTTAGTCCAAACCCAATGTTCGGCCATGATTGGTTTCCTGTAGAACTGATTCATCCTTTCGAGCTAGGGAAATCAGTCAGAATTTCTAGTTACATTCCTCTTCTGGTGGAGAATTACGATTTAACGCCAAAGGAGAATAGACTCATACCAAAGGGGTTCAGATGATATGATGAATAGATTACACGCGCAACTAGAAGGAGCAGAAAAAACTTCAAATGTTAAAATGCCTATGGAATTATCAGGGATGTCTCATGTAGGAAGAAAACCTGCAGCGCCTCAAAGAATGGGGAGTCACCAATCAGGGATTAACCTAGATCCGCCAAAAGTAGCCGCAAGGCCAATACCTCCAGAATTCGCTTACACGCCAAGAACAAACCCTCAACCTCTTCCGAGTGAAAATATGGTTCAAATGCCCTCTCTTGGTAGTATTGACAAACCAAAAGTAAGCAGAGGCAGATTAGGTAACGCATCAAAAACAGTCGGTTTGATTGGTGTAGGGACAATTCTTGCGTTTGGAGCCTACAAGTCGTATCAATATTTCAGCGAGGGGGATAACGAATGAGTACACTAGGTACAATCCGAGAAATAACTAGCAACGGCACAACAGCGTTTTTGCTAATATCGGCCTTAGCAGGAATAGGCTACGCCCGAATTACAGAAGGTGAACAATAATGAACATAATGGGCAATCAAGCAATAAGAAACGGAGAAATAACTCCAAACAACTTCGCTACGAAACCAGGAGCATTCTCCAAATCCAACATATTGACAAAGCCGGATTACTTGTTCGGATCTAACATGGGACTGACTGCCGAAGAAAACAATCTATCAATCTCACAAAATGCGGTGCGCACAAGGTTGCCAATACCAATTAGTTTCAAGACACCCAAACTAGGGGCAATCAATTTGACAACCGGAAATGCAATCGTTACAGGTGTCGTCTTAGGTCTGGCACTAAATTATTACTTAAACAAGAGGTCGTTGAAATGAAGAAACAAGATAGAGTATCAGGTCTGATGATAGATGTACCAGGTAACGCACCACCATTAGGTGTATTTCCTTACTATGGGTTTTGGCAATCGATATACAAACAATTACCAAAAGCATTAGAGGTAAGGACGGGTTTCTCAAAGTTCGACATAGCCCCTACTCTTGCAGAAATCGAAGCCATATCTAACGGTGCTTACAAAGCAATAGTCGGGGAAAAACTATGGAAGATAGGTGAATTATTGGCTATGAATCAATACATCCCTGCTCACGGAATAGGAGGGACATCGCTACCTGCAATTCAACCTTCAAGGGACTTAGGAAGAATACAAATCGCCTCAGCAACATTCGAGCCCATGATTAACGCACTATTGCAGAGAAGCTCTATGTCTGGTGCAGTAGGGCAAGAAATGGCAACTATTGAGACAGAATATAACGCAAAACTACAGATGATGAGTAGTCTAGTGAACAGAATGGCTGATCTAGAAGAAGATTACATCAGCTACGAGGCTATTACTGCTATGAGGAAAGAAGTAGAGGCAAAGCAACGAAACATTGCAGTCTTGGATGCAGAAATTGACCAAATAAGCCAAGGCATACTTTACTCGCAACAAGCAGCAAAAGAAATATCAAAACTATCAAAGGAATTGAAAAGCGCAGAGGGTCAGCATAACTCAGTAGTAAGCCAAATCGAACACTACCAATCAGTAATGTCCAATGCAGTAAGAAAAGAGGACGGAATGTCTCATGCCAACGCATCAAAGAAACTAACTGAACTAGGTAAGGCAAACGGGGAACTTTCTCAAAGAATCAGAGGATTAGGAATACAAGTCCAAAGATTACAAGCGACATATAGCGATGCTACCGGAATGAATTCTGCTATCAAAACTCTGAATGCCCAATTATCTAGTGAAATGAAACTTTTGAATCCAATCTTACAACAATTGAGAAAAAGTGAGGCAAATTACTTGTATAACGAAGCAGAAATACAATCTGTAAGGGAGCAAGGTGCTAAACTCTCAGCCGATGTTGAGTTCCTTGCAGGTAAAATGAAAGAATTGAAAGAATCTCAAAACCTAATTGTATCTGAAAACGAGTCTGATTTAGTAAGGATGTGGGTCAATCACCTATCGGGTGTATACATTGACATAGAAAACTACCTTTTCGCTAACCTAAGATTGGCTCAAGAAGCAGCAGTTTCAGCGCAGGGTTCATCAATATACATGCAAAAGGCGATTTCAGCCGAGAAGATTGCAAAGATGGAAGAATTCGTGTCAGCAATAGACATGGTATCTGATTATCTAGACAGGGATGAGGTGCTAGTGTTAGAACAGGTTGCAAGACTTGGAACGCTACTAGATTATGTGCCTGGAACAGCAAGAGTAATGGCACTTAGAGATATGACTTATTCGCAAAGAACAGAATCATACAGAAATATGATTGAAGAAATAATTGACTTCGGCCAAAGAGATGATTCAATGGAGAAGAGAGATCCCTTGTTTTCTCTTGGCCCTATAGAAATAGGCAAGAGCGAACCACTATCTGAGGTGGCAGATTTACTGCAGCACCTTTCAGATTCTTTAATGGAGTGAAAAAGATGTTTAACAACCGAAGCCACACCCAAATTACAGAAAACGAACTTGAAGCAACGCAGAAGGCTATAAACAAATTAGAAAGAGCCTACTCGGAAAATCGTATGACAAAGGCAATGTATCTTTCAAGAAGAGAAAGACTTGTAAAAAACCTAGATAGAGTGTTGTATGCAAAATCTCCCTTAGCCCTAAACCAAGACGGTTTTTATGGTAGAGATGAATTAAATCTAAGTCCAAGGCCTATTGGGTACAAGGAATCCTTAGCAGTCAGCCAAGAATTAGACGGGCCTCGTAGAATGGTGTCACAAAGTAAAATCAGACAAGCACAACTACAGAATGCCTACACAGATGTAGCTACTGATAGTATCATGGACCGACTACAATCAAATTCAGCGCCTTCCAGTTTCAATGCAGCACTCAATACTGTTGAAAACATGAGGTCTTCAAAATTACTTGGGACAAGAATGAGCCTAGATGGTGTCTGGAGCGATATTTCAAACACTCCTGCGGTTGTTAATGCACTTGCTAAATTATCGGACTCGGTAAGGACTAGGGTTGAAGGGGCAATAGACGAAGGAATACCTGTATCTGCAGCCAAAAACTACATTCTAAGCAACGCTAGAAATGCTGGAGCATCATTAACAAGTGAAGGGTATGATAGGCAAAGAGCAGCAGAAATAGTAACTGCAGTTGTAAATGGAGAGATGAACTTAATCGCGGCACAAAACATGGTGTCTGCGGATCTTAGAGATGCTACAAAGGCGGTTACATCAAACAAATTAGTGGCTAACGAAATTATACCTGATGTTGCACCTGTGAATACTAACGCAATGCCGATAAAAGAATTAGTTGAAGTTAGAAATGCCGCAATAGATACTCTTGCAGATCCAATGGCAGACCAAGACGAACTAGATTGGGCAGCGAACTTCGTACAGCAGGCCAACAATACTCTAAATCAAAGAATGAATGAGAGTAATGTCATAACTGGAAACTCTACGAACCAAATTTTAGTAACTCCTCAGCCTACAATAAATCCAGTAGTTAACCAGAGACAAAAAGAACTCGAATTACAAAGAATCGCACAGCAGCAGAGAGTAGAGGCAGAACTCGCTGAGAAGCAAAGACTCGAAGCAGAAGCAAGAGCGAGAGAAGCAGCACGACTAGAAAGAGAAAAACTCGCTCAAATAGCCGCAGAAGCCGCAATTCGTGAAGCAGAGGCTAAGGTGAGAAAGAACGCAGCGAACAAAGCAAAGAAAGAAGCCAACGCACTAGCCAAGAGAAAGGCAAACGAAGCTAGAAAGGCTAGAGAGGCCACTTTGAAGGCTCAACTTGAAGCCGAAGCCCGTCAGGCAAAATTGCTTGAAGAGAAGAAGAAGCAAGAAGAGGCCGCAGCAGCAGCCGCAGCAAAGAAAGCCGCAAACGAAAAGAAAGCCGCTAATGAAAAACAACGGCTATTACAATCTTATGTTAACCAACATGAAAAATTGATTACGAATTTAGGCGAGCAGAACTTGAAGTTATTGACATCTCCAGAATTTGCAAAATTCATGTTAAGTGATACGGGAATGAACCCCACTTTCTATAACCAAAATTACCTTGGTCCGTTGGATAGTTGGCCCGAAATGTGGAAGCCTATAATGAATGATGGAAGACCATTCCCAAAAGCAAAAATGTACCTAAATGACATCAAACGCTTTATGAATCGACAACAGGTAACTCCGTTGCCTTCACCGATTATTCAGCCTAAGCCTAAGCCTAAGCCAATGCCAGATGCATTCCTGAGACAAAAGGAACTTTCTTACTTTATGAAAGAGGCAAATCGTTCTGTTTACAGAGGATATGAAATTTTTCATGCAAGTATAATGCCCACTCAGAACGCCTATGGAAGATTTACAGGAGATAAGGAGCGCACAGTCATTGTTTCAATGCAAAGGGGAGAAACAGGTAAAGTAGTATATGACAAAATAACAAGACATAGCGGCCTCCAAGAAGCTAAAAAATGGATAGACAGTGGAAGTCTTGTAATTCCAAAGCCAACGCCTAAGCCTCAGCCAAAGCCATTGCCAATGCCGCCTGTAATTCCAAAGCCAACACCTAAGCCTAAGCCAAAGCCTAGGCCTATGCCGCCTGTAATTCCAAAGCCAACACCTAAGCCTAAGCCTAAGCCCGTTCCTATAATCAGGCCAAGGCCACCAAATGGGGCTCCTCCTGCTAACGGGAACAAAAGGCCATTACCTATTCCAATAGATCCAGGGCTAATACAGCCAATAGCGCCACCTCAAGGAAAACCGATGCCAGTAGCCCCTCCGCCTAAAGCAAGGCCAATACCGCCAAGCAGACCGCCAACAGTAAAGCCTGGACCACCTAAAGCAAGGCCAGTTCCTCCAAGCGTCAATCCAGGGCCACCTCAAAAGGCACCAACGGTCAGGCCAATAGTAAAACCTGTCAATAAGAGAAGTCCAGCGCAAAAAGTCGCTAATGCAATAGCAAGATTACCTTCTCAACAGAATGTCGAAAAAATATTACCAAAGCCAAAGCCTAAGATAATAAATCATGGAATGGATAGAAACAAACTTGTTCGAATACCTACTAAGCAATCTATAGCAAGAAACATCCAAGCGGGGAGAAGGCCAATATTAGGTAGCACATCTAGCACCACTTCAACTAGCCATGACCCGCGAAGATTCCACCGAGAAGATAATGCAGGTCTCGGAGCTTCGACATCGACTACAACCTCGACAAGAACAAGCGGCGCACATCGCTTCGAAGATCCAAGACAAGGTCACAGGTGGGGTTGAGTAATGCAAGCAGATTACCGTTCTTTGAGATTGAGAGCGCTTGGTAGCGCTTCGAATTCAGGTAGCGGTACAGCAAATTATAATTGGAGTGTAGCAAAATATCAAGAAAACTTATCATTACTTTCTGCTCGACATGAAAGTGGTGGGTTATGCTATATCATAGTGGAAAACTACACAACACCTCAACAAAAGAAGTTGTACCCCACAACCTTTGATAATTCAGCAGATGGCACAAATTTTGTTGAAAGAGATGCTAAAACCGCATATGCCAAATTCCAACAATATTCTATATCTGGTCATGGTTCTGGATCATCAACGGGGGTAAAGGTACAGTTAGCCACATCCTTCCAAGATTTAGATTCAATTCTAACTTCACTAGAGAGTTTCGAAAAACCACTAATCCAAGAATTGCAAAGGCCAGGAGTAAATCACATGGGGTCGCAAAAGACTGCATTAGATCTAAGATTCCCAGAGGGGTTCATTTGGGGGAAAGAAACTGCATACAGAAACGCTGCTATTTACTATAGGTCTTATCCAAAAGAAGTAAGAATGCAAGCCCTAAAAGATATGAGAGAGTCTGTTTTGATGGATTATATCGAGCCTAATGTCATTGCTGAAATCTTAAGAGCCAACAGAGTAGTAAGAAGTGCATATCAAATGTCAGAATATGAAGGGTCACTAAACAACTTCTCTTCAAACGAAAATGAGACTTTACTACCCAACACTCCCTATTCAAGATTCAAAATCACATTCATAGATCAGAAAGGTAACAAGATAGAGAATTTACCGTATGCGGTAAGTGTAAAAGGCGCAATCAACTTAAGAGAGGCTTACGATAGAACAAATGCGGGTAAAGACCCTGGAAACTTTCCTTCTGGTGCGACGCTTTTTGAAAACGATATAGATTCAACAGACGGCCAACACCAATTATTTAGATACAAAATAAACGATGAAATACCGCACAGAGGCACATTTAGAGTCCAAGTATTAGTTCCAGAGCTTCATACCCAGTCTGCATGGTCGGACGCACGATTGAAAACTTACAGTAATACATCTCGCGGTCCAAATGACCGTAAAGGAAGCATTTCACCCCCTAAGTCCGGACAAGTTCTAACAAACCAAGTGTTTTCTTTTACAGGAATGGGGACTTCACACGAAGTAAGAGTCCCAATTTACCTAGAACCAGTACCGATGCATCTAGTAATGAATGAAAACGGCCAAGTAATCAGTAAATGGTCAACCCTAAATAAAATTTCAGATTTACCAAACCATCAAACTGTAAGGCTAAGGCTGAAAATATCTAGATTGAAGCAAACAGCACTTTGGGAACAAGCTGACAGAAACTCTGATGGGGTAATCACTCAAGAAGAATATCAATCAACAGCAGGAGAAGCAGCGAGAGAAGCCTTAGACTTCGACGATAAAATCCCTGTAAGGTTGATGAATGTTGAATTCCGCCCCTCAAATGAAAATACTTGGCTTTCAGCAAGAGATACAATCACTACTGCAACAGATCTGTCAGGAGTTGCATCTGTGGTGCTTCCTCCTGGTGTATATGATGCATTCATTATATCTCAAACCGAAACAGGGGAAAAAACCGATAACAAAATAGGGACATTTAGTGTACCTGCAGGGGTTTTCTTCCGAGATACAAGCGAAAGAGACACTACGCCAATAGGTGCAGCAGGGGTAAAAATGATTGACAGTTCATTGACAATCGTCGATTATAACCTAAAAAATCCAATTCCAAGATTGCCTACTGGTAAATCTGCAGAAACCAATACAATTTATGCTATCAGAAGCCTTACTGCTATCGATAAGGGTTGGCCGAACGCAGCAGGGACAGCAAGTAATGAGGAAGCTTTCGATTACTTCGAAGTCCTATTACCGCCTTTGCCTGCCGAAGTGGAAATTGGCGAAGCGATGGAGACAATCCAAGTTGAAAAAACAACGAAACCAAGTATTTCATTTAACGAAACCATTGAGATAACTCAAGAATCAACAGGGCCAGTAGTATTAGGGATAGACCCGACACCTGCAGGAACAAAATGGAAGGTAAGTAGGATCGCAGTTCAGAGAGGAACTAGCCCAACAGTACAGTATATGGGGGCTTATGACCTAGATTCTCCGCTTGATATTGCAGGTAAGCAGAGATTTGCTGTATCGGAAATTGGATATAAGAGAGCATACAATCTAACATCAGCAGAAGATATTCTAGTATTCTATCCTGTGGGTAATGAAGATATTGTCGCGTACCCAACTAATTCCGTGGAAGTGTTAAGTAGTCCCGAAGAATTTACTGCTTTTATAGAAGATGTGGAGGAAGAAACCGTTCCAATAGTTCCAGGACCAATACAGCCAACGCCTAAGCCAGTACCCCCAATACAAACGGGACCAAGCTCTTACATGGGCTATTACTATGAAATAGCAGACCTGTCTAATTTTATGGGGCAAAACAGGGGTTGGGCATACACGCTTTATCCGCCCGAAGCCTCTAACGGAGAATATTTTAATTATTCATCAGTATTAGCCCTTCAAGATAGTTTTAGCACATCCAATAGTGCTGAAAGTGCCGTAAAGTCATATATCAATAGTCTCCAAGAAGCAGAGCGATTCCAAAAGATAGCCAATAATCAAGCAACAAACACAACATCTCAACTGCCACAAGCAGTTCAAAACATATTGAACAGTTTGCCTACGCAGAACGCATCAGCAAATAACAACAACACAGGCGACGGCCTACCTTCAACAATAGCTTCAATGAACACAGACGGAGATGGCTACATCACATGGCGAAACGGACTATCAAACAATGAAATTGCTGCTAAAGAAGCCGCAGTAGCAGAAGCCGTGGCAGCAGCAGAAGCCTATGCCGCATCTCAAGAGGGTAAAGCCGCAACAGCAGCAGAACACGAGAGAATTATGAGAGAAATCGCAGCAGGTGGGGTGCCGAGATTATGAGTAAAACAGTCCGAGCAGTCATTAAGAATTCTTCTGGGGAAGTAGTAGCGACTGAAACATTCGTAATACAGTCCGAATCCACTATAGAAGGGGGTCAAATCGTACCAGGAGCATCTTCGATACCCGATATAGAAAGATGGATTGAACAGACAAAGCACGAATTGAGAAGACAAGACACATTTTTAGGGAAGACACTAATCAAGAAGGATTTCGATGGTGCATTATATTCAGGAATGTCCCTGCGTGTTACTGCAGGCATAGATGCAGCATTAGATCGTGTGACAACTGCTTTGAAGGGCGGGGGTGCTTTACCTCGAATAGACTCCACAAGTAGTGGGAAGGGATGGTTATACTCGGAGGACCCAATCGGCCTCTGGTTGAACCGCTACCCTGCTCAAATCGGCCAAGTCGAGTACAAGACAACAAGCTCGACGATGCAAGCCACTACTTCTCAATCTCAAGGTCAATCTCAAGGTCAATCAACAGGCGTTAGTCAAGGCGTTTATGGGCAAGGCAGAAATGATGTGGACAAAGGGCTTGGAAGAACAAAGGCATTCGATTCGTTAGGTGCGCTGGAATGGGATGGCAAGCCAGTAAGTGACATTCTCTACGCTCCTATAGTCGAGCCGGAAGATCCAGACACGATGGGATTCATAGCGGGGTGATTAGATGAGTGAAGTAAAGACAAGGAAGGTGAGGAAGATGACCAAGCTAGGAAAAGTAGGAAAGATGATTCCTGCCTTCCCTCTAGTCGGATTTGCCCTGTCGAATTTGTTAGTCAATCCGCAACGATTCGTTTTCGAAGGAACAATCAACCCCTATACAGGATTGTTAGCATTAGCTACTTTAATGACCTTAGATGATGCTCGGTCTGTCAAAAAAGAACAATTTTTCAAATATTCCAGAAGTCTAAAACCACTAGAAGAACTAGCATTATGGGCAACAGCGTTTTCAGTATTGAGAAACGAATCTCCAGAGGTGTATCAAACCTTTAGCGGTACATCTTTTGACCAAGCATACGGGAGGCAAAGATAATGGCACAAACAATGAGTCCTTACAAGATAGACCAATATTTAGCATGGCAAAACGAAACCGAAGCAAGGCAAGATGCCCTTAGCAACGCAGAACTAATTTCAGGGGAGACAGATAGTGCATTTTTGATGAGACTTGATGCAATGCCTCAACCTCGGTCATGGTTAGAATTCGCAGTAGACCCTAACGAAGACGGTGCGCCAAAAGACCCATCAGCAAATGCGCCAGGGATGCTAGACCCCACAGATCCCTTGAATGCCGATTCTCTCTTACTGAATCCTGGATGGGCAAAAATGATTCCAGGACAGGACTTCGACTCACTATACTTTTACAAACAAGCACAAAAGGGAAGGACGGATTGGATAAATTCTATTTCGGAAGAAATATTCCCTTCAACAGTATCTAGGACCTCTGCAGCAGATTATATGCCTGGACTATGGAATATATTCTCTCAGAAAGACGGTTCAAGATACGAAGCGCACGAAGTCGATAACTTCTGGGTAAGGACAGGATTCAACGCACTAGCAGGGACTTGGAATCTTGTGTATGTTCCTTTAGGAATAATCGCTGTTTCTTTCGCTGTAAGAAAATCATTACCTAACTTATTTGCAGCAGCAGCAGACATACCCGATGAAATAATTGAAGTGACTGCTGGTGATTAGGGGATGATGCATTGTTTAACAAGGTTAGAGAGGAATTTTCTGATGAAGCGTCAGATGTGGTTGATACAATAAATCACCTATACAAAAGAGAATTCGGCTATGGCCCAATACAAGTATCAGTAGAGGATGCAGTTAGCAAACTCATAGGTGTTATACCAAGTCCTAGTGACAGGACATGGGTGGATGATGTCTCAAGGGGGGCTACGACAGTAACGATGCTCTCAAAGACAGATGCGGCTAGAGACTCGAAGAATATATTTTCAATGTTCAAGGATTACAAATTAAGTCCATACGATGGTCACATACTCAAGAATGGGCAGAAAAAGAAAATCGTTGCGCCTTTCTCGACATACTATCCTACGGTGATTTGGCCTTATTCAACAGACGGAGGGGGAAGATACACAGTCCATGACTTCGCAAGAAAAGACCTACCGATTCCCGATTGGGCTCAAACCCCAATTCAAGCCTTTACCAATATAGATTTAGACATAGATCAAGACGGAAAACCTGATTATGGAGGGTTGCCGTTGTTCCGATTCCTAGCAGACCCTCTTATGGGCATAATTCCTATTGGATTATTGCTTTTAATGGGTTATATCGCATCATTTTACATTCCAACTGTCGCTCCATTAATATTAACACCGTAACGGTGTGACGGGTCGAGTTTATCCTCTATACCCCTATGCGCATAACATGAGTGCAGACACAGCCATAGAAACAAAGATGGCAGAAGTCAACAATATGGCCTCCAGATTAGGTGTAGGGCAGTATGTTGGAACAGATAGATTAAACGCAGTTGAGGCCATAGTAGCCGAATGGGCAGTAGCTTCAGAAGGAGCAGATTTACTAGGTAGTGAATCTCTATGGTTAGATGCTAAAAATGAAATTGAAAGAATACTTTCAGACTTGTCTCTTACTCACAACAGCAAACACGATTTATTCTTACTTGGTGCTACACAATCGGGAGTTATTCCGTTGAAAGATGTGACAGAAAGCCTGATTGGTGGATGGAATAAATTACTTTCAATACACTCAGCAGGGCTCCAAAGTATGACTGACCACGATCTCCGTACAATAGATAGAGCAAGAGATAAAGCGCTCTCAATGGTTCCTGCATTCGGTACGATTGAAGATAAGCAAATAGCGATTGCAAACTCAAAGGCCGCTTTGGAAGGACTAGAAGCGACTCTAATCGCATCCTCTAAGGGTGCTGAGGCTGTTGCAATGAAAGGAGAAGTAGCCGAGCGTATGACTACGAGAGAGATGATTCTTGCAGAAGCCAAGTCATCAAAGAAACAGTCGCTAATTCCATACGGTGATTATCAGCAAATAGAAAATTTACTTGGAAAAGGTAGTATATTTACAGAACAGATGGCTTCAATAAAACAATTCAGTAGTGATCCTTCAATAATACTGGGGCAAATGGACAGAGTATTGGATAAAGCAATGTCTCTGCTAAACAGAGAAGCGGCCCAAACCACTCTTGCAGGAGGTATGTTCGTATCTTCTGGCCGCCAACATAGAATATCTCAATTAGGCTCAACACATAATTCGGGCGACGGGATAAGGGTAAGTGGAATGGAAAACGCAAATTATCGTGGCCCTACACCTCAAGGGGCGCAAAGCTCGAACACAAGCGTGTTTACTCCATTCGACCCTAGAAGTCCAAATACTCACTTAGTTACAAACGAAGAACACTCGTCACAACGGCACAAAGCGGCAGGTAAACTTGCAGCCATGCATGAAAAAAAGAATGAGGCACTTTACTCATCCCCTATGAGAACTGCGGGTTGGACGAATAACAATCCAAATCATACTACATTTGGAGGAATAGCAGTAGCCGGATTAGGATTTTACTTTATCTCCAAGATGTATGCTACAAGGCAGAAATACAAATTCGCAGACAAGAAGATGAGAAGAAAAAGACAGACCCCCGTTATGGATTGGACAGCACCAACTGACGAAATAATTACTGACCTGTGAGTGTGATACAATGCCAAGGAAGAAAGTCATCAAGAAGAATCCGGTAGGAGACTCAGAAAGATTCTATGATAAACAACCGAAGGCATTCAGTAAAACAAAATTGCTGAAAAAACCAGGAAGGGAAAGAACTCTAGCAACAGTATCGAAATATCCTGTAATAGATGACTTGTATGGCATGATAAACTCTCTGACACAAAAACAAATCAAGAATTACAGCAATACAGAAAAATTACCTGTAATTGTTAGGGAAACATTGTTCGAGTTTGCAGAGGATTGGTCCAATAGTGATAGAGACCATGCAAACTACTTGTCTCAAGTGCCGGATGGATATGACAGATTCGAAGCGGCTGTAATAGGGGATTTTCTATACTGGATGATTACGGGTGCAAACGAAAAGAGTGTACTCAGAATAGGAAACGAAGTCTCTGACCTTTCTTGGGACAAAGAAATAATATCGCAATGTCCAGATTTCTCTAAGAAGATGGAATCTTTCAGAGGTCTAGATATTCACGACTTACCTGGGCTTCATATAAGAATTCTAAATAATCTGCCTGTAAATTCTTACAACAGATATACAATAGCTCAGATAACATTAGACGACCCTCAAATTGGCGAGCAAATATTTCCAAGACCAGAACCGATGGAAGATTCGGAAATAGATGCAATTCAAGCCCTAAAGAGACTTGTTATGGATGGCAACCTACAGAAATTCAGTATCGCACTTTCTCAAAGCTCAAAAAACATAGTGACATCGAGTGGAAAAGGTATAGGGACTCATATTTTCCAAGCATTCGAACTAGCGAAAAACGCTGTTGAGGCATTCGAGAAGGGAGAAATAGGAACTGCTAGGAAAAATCTAGATGCGATACAAGATGAATACGGAATGGATCTGAGTACATTCCAAACAGGATTGAAGGATATGTTCGTAATCACCGCATCTTCCTTGACATACCTCCCTGGTAGTGTCGCCAATCGGCGTAGTGCTTCTAGTAGTCACAATCGTAATCGTGGCGGTGGCGGCAACAACAACAACAACAACAACAACAGTAACAAGGCGAAAATCTCATTCAAAGGAAGTCCAGAGCCCTTGCTAGTATCACTAGATATGTCGATGCCTCCGACAAGAGATGGTTGGAAATCAACAAAAATGCATGAAGTGATGAAAACAGCAAACCAAAGCAACTTAGCAATGGGAGGCAGTAACGATAACATTGAAATCGCTAAAACCAAAAACACTAGAGGTACATTGGGGTTGACAGCAATCAAACCAAGTGCAAATTATCTCACAACAAATTGGATCCCAATTTTCCATGCGGCATTGACTGGTAAATCCACGCCTGAAAAAAAAATATTCTCAAAATGGCCTAATCAAGATTCGATTTCTCTACGGTTCATCATACACGCCAACCTTTCAGTAGGTATAGAAAACGACTTCCTAGTTCCAAAAGGTACTCTAACAGTAACTTTGAGGAAGGTGCCTGGTAAGAAATGGCCGACATCAATTGCGAAAGAAGATTCATTTTATATATTGCCTACTGATTTCTTCGTCGAAGATCTAGGGAGAGCGAAGAATTACAGCGACGCATTCACAGATGCCGCATTAGTAGAAGAAGTAGATTCCGCCACAGAAATTGGTGGAGAAATTGATTTGAGACAAACCGAGACTGGAAGGGGCAAGGTGAAGAAGAACCCTAGGGGGGCAATAGGTAAGGCCATAGCAATTGATGTAGTGCCAAGAAGTCAAATAGATGTGAAAACTCTAACCGAAAAGCACCCATCTATGAAGTATCTAAAAAAGGTAGTGAAGGAAGAGGATTTGAAGCAATTGTATGATAACTATGGCAAAGGGCAAATACCGGACAAACTAAGGTGGCGAGGTAAGAAGTACGGTTCCAAACAACTATTGCAAGCCGCATTAGACAAAAGTGGAAACCAAGTGGACAAAGGTCATCCTAAGATGCAAATTCTCTATGCTAAGAGAAAGGACAACGGGAACTTAGTGCCTCACAGAATCATTCTCCCTAGAATTTTAGCCAAGCACGACCTTTCATCGGGTAGGCTTGTAGCTAGCAAAGGCTCAAAGTCAACAGCACAAGTCAGAAAACTCCTCAAGCGAATAGAAAGAGATTTCGGAAATCTAACTTTCGTCAAAGACTTAACTGTAAAGGGTTCATACGATCCGTTAGTCAAATCAAAAAAGGTAAATTACAACCGAGGTGTAGCGAAACAATTCCAATCAGAAGGTCATTCACCTGGAATAGAAAACGCAAGCAACTTGTATGTTTCTCAAGTACAACTAAATGGTAGCCTAGTATATGATGCTAGACTATCGGGTGGCAAGAAAATGGGTCCAGTAGCACTTAGATGGGGGGCTAAAAAATGAATGTAAAAGGGCGAATAACTCCTCTGAATTTCTCAAGGAAAGAAAGAGATAAAATCAAAGACAGGAAAATTGCCGCTTTCATGCCGATATTAGCCATGAAGAGAGATGAAATAAAGAGAAAGGGTCATGGGGGCTCTTTGACAAGCGACAGATTCCAAAATAATGAAACTGTCATAGCAAAAGGGAGATACAACAAGAAAAAAGATATGACAGTCCTCACAGAAATAGATTTGATGTCTGCTATGAATGCAGTAATCAACGAAGACAAAATATACATCTTACCAAGCGAAAAAATAATTTTGAACAATCCTTTCGAGAGCGAAGAAGAAAGTGCTACTAAAGCGACAGAGGCCGTAGAAAGATTCGAGTCATCTGAATTATCTAGAAAGTTATTTCCCGATATGGCTAAGATAGATCAAGCAAAAAGGATGAATGAAGCAGGGACATTCCGTACTATGGCAGAGATTACTTCCGGTTTCAAATCACCATCTGCTCGACCTATCAAACTAAGGGGTTCGACAGACAAGAGGATAAGAGCGCAAATTCGTGGATTCAAACCTACAAGTTCCGAAGTTGTCTCATCTAAAAATGCAAGACAACTTAGAGATCAAATCAGAACTAGAATTTACAATAGTTATGAAGACATGGCAAGATTAATCGGAGTACCTGGAGAAGTAAGTGGAGAACAGATTGACAATTATCTAGAAACTACAGGAATAAGCCGTGAAACACTTATTGACGGTTTGTTGAAGGGACATGAAAAATACATAGACAGGACAGAAAGAACACAGAAAGATTTCGCGAGGATAATTAATGCATATCACGGTACAAGGCTAAACAATGTGCCATATTTGCAAAAAATATCGCCTTATCTCGGCACTCAAAGTGAGTCAAAAGGTTTGAATGAAAAGTTCCTGAACAGTATAGCTCCTACTGCAGTCAATATGACAGAGCCTCATGTAATACACTACATATTTGACCTAGGGCAAAACCAAAGGCCTCCAAAGAAACCCAAATATAATGCATGGTGGGACTTCCTCCTTGGAGAAGTCTCTCCGTCAAAAAAAGATTCAACCCCAACACCTGTGTTCGTTAGACAAAACGCGGAAAAATCTGCAAACAGACTACTTGCAGCCTTTAATCAAAATGAAAATGAGGCGGCAAAGGCAATCTTCAATGCGTCCTCAAGGGCATTCGAATCTACAAAAGGCGTGATTGACATTGGATTCAGGGATTTCGGCGCTGCAGAAAAAATCACATCAGCAAACATTCGTAGAAATATCAATTATAGTTTAGACAGGGCGAATAATGACAGAGTCGATGGAGAATCATTCGAAGACCTCTTCCTTGTAGGAGGTGTTGATGGTAATGATAACCAAAAAAATATGAAAATTAAGAAAAGAAAGATGGATGAATTAGTGAAAATGCAACTAGCGTTCCCGATTAAAGGCACGAGTGGATTTTACTTGGTGCCTCTATTCTCGGGCGGATTTAGAAAACAACCGAAGGGTTGGAGTTCGAAATGGGTCATCCCAACAATGCAAATATTAGATGAGTATGCAGAAGTAGCACAAGACCCACAAGGAAGGATTAACGGCCTTGACTTATTATTCATCATTGCCGCTAGAGCGAAGTCACTATACAACTATGATCTGAAAGAAGCAGAGACTCTGTTGCTTTACACTATGCTTAACCCTCTAGGTGATACGGAGCCTGCGGTTGAAGAACCTAGTATTGCAGAGAGAGCAATCGAAGGTCTAGGGGTAACGAGCAGGGCAAGCATCATGCCATACGGCACAGAACTTTCACAAGATATTCTAGACTATGATAAAAAAATCAACTTCTTTAGGAAGCTTGCAGCCTATCATAATAAATCCGATGATGCGGCGAAGACTAAAAAAGAGAACAAAGAATATGCGAAGAAATTGTGGAAAGACACATGGGAAGGAGACTCCGGAGAGCGCCCTGGCCTTCCTAGCGATTTACTCGGAAAAATAGGCCAGGCCGGAATAGACTTCCAATCAAACTCAGGCCCAGTATTCGAAGAATTCGACCAGTGGACCTCTAAGGCAGAAGCGGATAGAAAAGAAGAGGAAGCAGAAGCCACCGAAGAAGATGACAGCACCGTAGAGACAAATACGGGAGCCCTCCTATCAGGCAAGGACGCAATGGGAACAGGAGACATGACTAAAGTAATGGAACTTGCAGAACAATATAAAGCAGTAGCCGGAAGCCCCCTTAAATTATACGAGTTTTGGAAAGATGTAGACCGATATGACAAAGAAAATAAAGAGAAATTAATTGGTTTCATAAAGTCAAGTGGTGATGTGGATTTTGGTAAAGGACCAACTAAGAAAAACCCTCCTTTACCTGCCTCTCTTCAAGCAAATGGATTAAATCATGCCAAAGCACTACAAGATATGGTGGCGGCAGAACACGGTCAAGAATATGTGATAATGCAAAAGGGGAATGTGTATATCGTAGTATCTCAAAAAGAAATAGGTAAAGCCAACAAGAAAGGATTCAATACGATACCTCAGTCAAAACCAAAATTCTCAAAGAGTTTTCAAAATAAATTCGCTCGAGGCGAGGTAAAGAGCAACCCCGCAAATGTTCTCCCTATTTACGCAGGTGCGCCATCATCTAAGTTCACTAACAAAGGCCTGGTTTCATCCGAAGTCCAAATCGGAAGAAACTTCGTAAAAGATATTGGCGAGACAGTTCAAGGCATATACCGAGGACTTATTGGTGGAAGGACATCAATGGCCGAAAAAAGAATGGCTATGGCTATAGCAAGTATGCAACAAGAACTCTCTGACAGAGCGAAAGCAAAAGGAGGCAACGCTGTTGCCAACTTGAAAGTAGACTACGAGATGATTTCGCAAACAGTTACTCTGACTCTGATCGCTACTGCAGACGCTATCAAGATGACTAAACCTCCAAAGAGCAACCCAATAACTGCAGAATGTCAAAAATGTGGACACAGGCAGACGATGAAAAGCCTCAAAGACAAGTGCGAGAAGTGCGGCCATGATAAATTCAAGTCAGGAGAATACACAAGTAGGGCGGAATCATCTCCCAAATTGAAATGCACTTACAAGAAAACCAAGCGAAGCAAGCCATGTGGTAGCGAAGTGAAATTGATGAAGAATGGCAGGATATACAAGTGCCACGACTGCGGTGCAAAATACGAAATGAGGTGATATAATGGCAAAGAAGTCGAAGTGGGAGGTGACTATGGAAGAGAAGAACGGTGATTTCATAGTCACATTCGATGGCAACTCTAACGCCACACACCACTTACTCGGATTAGAAGCTCTTTGCAGAGGACTCAAGTCCTGGGGCCACGATGTCAATTTCAAAGACGGCACAGCACCCAACAAAATATCAAAGAAGTGGATTTTACCAACTAAGAAGGTAAAGGCCAAGTTGAATCCTCATCTTGGAGGAAAAAAGAAATCCAAGAAAACAAAAGTCGATGGTGATGCAATAGACCTGTATAGGCAATTCAACGGTGCAGAACCAACGGAAATCGTATCAAAGACAGTTTGGCTTCCTGATGAGAACAGTCCTTTAGTGGCACTAGGAGAGGGGGATTGCCCGTTCATAGGCTACACATCTGGTAAGACTAACAAGAATGGCGAGCAAGACGACTACATACATCATTTTGGAGAAGAGGGTGGAGATCCACCTAAGTTGTATGTGACTTGCCCTCCTCCTGGTTATGATAGAATAATGATGATACTTGGTGGCGATTGGAAGATAGAAGAAAGAGCAGATGGTAAACTATGGTTGGTGGATTAAGATGAGTTTTGATTTGAACAAAGAAGTGAACGCAATACAAAACACCTTCTCTAGAGAATTAGATCAGGCACTTTACGGCCCTATTGGAATATTTTCAAATCCAGTCCGATTTGGATTCTATGCATTAGCGTTGGGTGTAGCTAACCTGCTAATCATTCAAACTATATCGGGAGCGATTTCTGCAGCAAGAGATGAAGATGTCTGAGGGGATTTGGTGTGCCGGAATCCATTGATACTCTCGAAAAAGCACTCGAACACAAAGTCGGGTTTGGGACATTAAGAGCAGATGGGCAAACATTCAAAGAATACAATGACTTGATGGACACAGATTCGGAAATACCAGACCTAAAAGGCGCTGCAGGAAAAAACGCCAAAGGCATAGTCCTCGATGGTCCGTCTGCATTGGTATCTCTTCATTTTCTTGAAGCAGATACCTTCGGAAAATTCATAGACGAAAACAATCTAAAAACTAATGGGACTGTAAAGGAAGTCCTTTCAGGAAAAAATGCAAACTACCAAAACACAGACTTTGCCGATTGGTCGCCTATTCTTCCTAGGCCAAACGGAGGGATGGACATAAGAAATTTAAATGATAATAACCTAAAGGTTGCACTACCAATTTCTCGACCAGAAAAACCAACAATGAACAAAACAGGTCTTACGCAACCACAGATCAAGCGTCTAGACCAGAAAATAAAAGAATACCAAAAAGCAATTCCAAACTCAAAGAACAAAAGAGGAGAAGATGGGGGGAAAAAAGTCGCCTCAACTCCGTTAGTACACTATTATGCGTCAAGATATATAGCAGCAATGCTATCAAAACAGGCCGACGAAGCATTCAATTTGAAACAAGAAGAAATCCAGAGAATATCTGAATTATCTGAAGACATTGAAACTCTTATTACCGATGCAATCAATCTTGCACCAGAGGATGAGACAGGAATTGATAGAATATATGACATCCTTCCTCTTCAAACAACAATCAGATTCAACGAACCCATTGAAGCGGATAAAACAAAGCCTGCCGTTGTGGATAGAGAAACATCAGGCGGTGCAGGGACAACTGAGATAGGAATTCTGCAGAACATATACTCGATGCTACCAAGCTTCAGCAAAACCAAATTCAAAAAGGGTGTAGCAAATCTAATCAAAACACTACCAAGAGAAAAAAAATATGGTGCATACTACTGCGTTGATTCTGAAATATTAGAAGATGTTTTCGTATATATTGAGGAAATGATACTTGGAGGTGCTGAATCTGGAGGGGACTTCAAAATCTTTAGTAATATCAACAAAACCACAGAGGAATACACAACAGATAGAGTGACTGTTAACGATACAATCAATATACCTAACTGGATGCTTCTAGCATATACGGCTGACAACGGTAGAGAGATTATGCAAGATTTCTTGTCAATTGATGTAAATTTTGATTGGGATGATAGAGAAGCAAATCTGCTACTCATTAAGCAGAAGTACGAGGATGAAAACGACAACGAAGCATTAGATGAATTGATAAGCGAGATGAGAGATATAGATTATTATATTGAAACTGCTGCATATACAACAGTCAAAATCGTAAACATAACTGATGACAAAATAATAGTGGTAAGTGATGTTGACAATGAATATTTCAATGACCAAAGATTTGTTCTCGACAAAGCCAAGATAACAGAATCAGAAATAGAGAAACGATTAGATAAAAATTTCCGCAGAAAATTTGGTAATGTAGCAACTAAGAATATGGGTCTGAAACAATGGGAAGTTGTATGGAAACACATTTACAATCCTTTAGAGGGCGAAACCAAAGATGATCCTTCAATGGGCGCGGGAAGATACACTCAAGGTGAATATGCATTATTCGAACCTGTTCTGGATAATGTTTACGACGAGTTGTATGTTTCGAGAATATTTATGCTAGACCAAGTAATATCTTCTGACGAACTTGGTGAAGAGGATTATGGATTATCAAGGGCATTTCAAGCACTAGGGAATATCTTGCTTTACATAATAAAGAAAAACTCTATCGCAATCGGAGAAAGAGAAAGGACAAAATCTCCTTTCGATATAGCAGTAGCCTCACTAATAGGGACATACGACACCCCTGGGCCTGCAACATATCATGCGATGTTGCACCACGAACAACTCGTGACAATTTTTGAAGCAGCAGTAAGGTCATCTGAAAGAAACGAAGGTATCACCGCGTTAGGCCAATCGCTAGTATTCGAGCAATACAGTAAAAATCCAGCGAAGCTAATGTGCGTGTGGTCGCTTGCCGAACTAGGACTTATCTCGATTTCCGCAGTCGATGATTCGGGGGTGCCTACATTCTTCCAAGCACCAACAACTGAATTTGATGTTAAATTGAAAGAAACCACATTGATGAACAATCTAGCATTGATAGTATTGTCATATTACAGATTGGCGTTTTATCCAATTAGAATGCGTTCAAGAGGTACGAACGCGAAAGATGCAAACCTGCCCGAGTTCTGGAAAGCCTTACTGACTGATGCAGAAGGCGACCCCCCTGAACCTTATGCGTTCGCAGCAGTATTGAGGTTCTTAGCAAAGTCAAAGGCTAAACTCAAAATTTCAGTACCTACATGGATGCCTTCTCTACCTAGCGACTTTGCCGCGATAGATCGTAAGAGAAACAAGGAAGAGATTTCTGATTTCCTTTCATGGGCTTATGGTAGCAACCCCCTATCGACAGAAGCATTTACCGAAGTAGCGGCAGCCTATCATACGGCAAAGGCACTTTCATACTACAAGCCTGGAAGATATGCTGAAATGGTAGACGCATTCATCTCTGCAGTAGAGGAAGAAAGGGGAGAGGGATTCCTGATGGCTGTTTTGATAGCATATGGCAAGCAAAGTGACTCAATGTCTCTAGAACCTGCAGTATACACGGGTGAAGTTTCGCCAATAACGCAAGTAGGAGGCTTCATCTGATGCAGACAAGCTTACCTGAAACGGCTACTTACATTCTCAAGAACAGCCCATATTTTAGGTTCTCTCAACTCAGCGAGGACAAGTTTGCCCAGAGAGCAAAGGCTAGCATAATAACTTCAACCGGAAGGAACGGGGCTTTCCTAACCAAATCTCCTAAAGATTTCTTTCTCCCTCGAACTGCGAATACATTAGCCCCAGGCGCACAACTCGCAGAGCCTACAGCATCTATTTCATGGGGGATTAAGAAAAAGAAGTTTGGTCATGGGAGGCCAGTTATCATATTGGAAGAGGACTACCCTGGTGTGCCAATTCAAGTGGTAGCAGAGTTATTCGAAGGGAATGCTAGAGTCATGCATAGGCTTGAGAGCCGCAGATCTAGGGAGGGTCCGAACCTTTCAGAGCTTCAGAAATACCCTGTAAGCCTACTAACTGTTGTCAACGAAGGCTTAGGTGATGAGAAGACACTAATGAGAATCGAAAGGTTGAATGAATTACACAACACATATAGAAAGAGAGTTCTATCATATCTCGAAAGAATCTTGGAAGAGAAAGACAGGGCAGGATTCAATGTAACGAAGGGTAGGTTGAAGTCTGCATTGTCCTCAGAAACTACGGGGTTCAATATAGAGGGGATTACTGTAATAGAATTGACTGCAAGTAGGAACATAAGAAGGCCAGAAGTCGCAATCGCCCAAGACTTCGAGTTAAGGCTTAACGAAAAGGGCGTTCAAACTATGCTCTGCGGTGCTGGATTGAGGAAAATGCTTCTTTTCATACTAAATGAAAGCCCAGAAGCAGTAGCGGCAGATGTAGGATTCGAGAGCATCGGTACAAAGGTGCTAGAGGGTTCTGGTAAAACCGATAAAGTTGAAGCAAGTTATCCAACATCTAGTTCATTAAGTCCACTATCTTTAGACATACCTAGGCCTCCTAGTAAGACCTCAAGCAACAAGAAGGGATTTTTCTCACACAATCTGACTGGAATGGGCTATGCTATAGTGCCAATACATAATGATGAATACGATCCCGCATATGACGGGCATCCTTTAGTGGCGGCCTACAATATAGGTGTGCATGCTCCGATAGTGTTCTCATTCTTACGAGGGGCAGGATTGATTAAAGAATCAAAAATCCCCAAAGAAGAACGAATAATGGAAGTAAACAATGACAAACTGGGCGAGGCCGAGAGAAAACATAGGAGAGAGAAAACAGAGGAAATAGAAATATTGCCTGACGACCCAGAAATAACATTCGCGGTTCCTTATGGAAGAAGCGTAGTAGTAAATGCAAACTCTGGAAGCTCAACTATGGCGGGTTTCAAAGACGGTTCAGTTCGAGCAGGCATAATACAACTAGCGCAAATAGACGCTATGATGGATGAGGGCAAAGAAGAAGTAATCTTTGGAACTTTAGCATCCAAGCCGACAATTGACCCCAACCTACCTGCAAAACTCCTGTCTTTCGAATCTTCGGACTGGGAGAATGTGACTTTACACATCGAAGGAAGAATAAACAGCAAAGATGCCAAGAAAGACCTAGAGGAACTTGCACATTTAATCGGAGAGAACATAATGCCTGTAAAGCACAGTTCGGGAGAGGCACTATCTGTATTCGAAGATGAAGTAATCAATGGAAATGCAATCGAACTAGGGGTAATTGTTGCAGGTAAAACATCTTACTACAAGAAAAGAATGAAAGCCACAGCAACAGTTCTAGGGTTCGAAGCTAAAGGAAAGAGGTTCGAGAATGGAGAAATCGGAACAGTCCTCCTAGGAGTAGTAAGCGAAGGAGAAATACAAAAGCCTGTAATCGATGCAAATACGGGTGAAAAAATAAGAACAAAAAAGAAGAAAAAAAAATTATTCAATTCAATAGGTAAAGTAGGGGCATTCAGAGGAATAAGTGTTCAAGACAGGAGAGCCCTACTATCTCATTTATCAGAATACGCAACACATCAAGACGGCAACATGGTATTTGTGGATCCATTAGAGTCAGATTTGATCCTTGAAGTGGAATTCGAGAATATGAATCTGAAAATGCAACCAATATATTCACGAACAACTCAATTAGTTGATAATTTGGACAGAGCAAAGTCAGCAGCAGAGGATAGGATGAGGGATGAAACGCCTCCTATGAAGTACAAAGACCCAGAAACAGGCCGGATGAGAGAAATGCAAGTATCTCCAGTTATGCCTGTAGGCCAAACTGCTCCTCCTAGGGGTGTTCCAGAAAAAATAAGAGGGCTTTCAAGAATTTCAATCGTTGATGTAAAGCAACTACCTGACTTAGTCAACCCTAGAGTGGTTGGAATAAGATCCGTCATTGAAGGGCTTGACTTCAATGTAGACGAAGGTGAAACACTTACTGCTAAGTCCGAATACGAAACAGACAAAGGCAAAGTGTTCCTATCAGACATTTCTCTTGACCAGTTCAAGATAAACGGCCCTGAGCCCTTCATTCCTAATGAGTTCGAACCAAGCGTTGAGGCTTTGATAGCAGCAAGCCTGAATCCTCCTACAGCGAATTTCTCCAGTCACAGACAGATTCCGCCTTGGAAGTTCAAACACACAGGAGACAAGTCTGGAAAGGCCATTCTCCGAACATTCAACCTAGATAAGAAAAAGGACAGGGATTTCGTAAAGAACATAATCGGATGGAACGAAAGATACGACGGGTATGAAGGTGGATTAGTAATAGCAGGGAAACTAAGAGATACTGTTGAGAACTGGGCGGTTCAGACGATAAGAATTCCAAAGAAATACGGGCTGAGAAGAACGGTGAATGAGATTAGATTAGATTCGCTACAACCTGTTCCTTGGTATCTCAAAGCGCACCCTCGAACTAAATTACCTGACTCAAAGGACATAGAGAGAGCAGCAAGGCCAAAATTCAGGGCATTTGTCGAAGAGGAGGATGAGAAGGAGGCATTACTAGCTCAGAGGGGGTCTTTGGATTGAAAGACCCGAGAGAAGGCTCACCGTTCTTTCCAGGTAATGCTGCAATAAAGCACCCGCACCTGCTGTATGCGGATCTAATATCTCCTACGATTTCCTTCAACCCACAAGAAATACCATACACAACCCACTTCGACTTCGAACCAGGACGAATCTACAAATTTGATGAACTGCCTGGAGATGAAACAGGGCGCATGATTATCGCAATGGAAAAGGAATATGGGCCAGTCGGAACATCACTGAAAGAGGACGCAATTCATCACTTTAGAAGCATCGAAGATGGCGGTTATGGATTACCTGGAAAGGCAGAAGACGCCCTATATCGTGCAGTCTTGATAAATCCTAATGAATTGAGGCACATTGGAATACAAGAACTTGTATCGGCAGATGACCTAAGAATGGCTTACAAAGTCGCCAAAATGACTGATGAGAAATTCTTGGCATTACAAGAAGCATTCGGAATATCCAAAAAAGACCAGAATCAAGTCAGAATTGGAAAGCAAGCACGAAAATGGGTGTCACCAGAATTGTTGAATTCAATCGAGAAAAACGGATTGATGTACCCAAGCATCGGCAGAGAAGGCAATCACCGGAACTACGCAATGGCCCTACTTGGGAAGAAGATTCCACACTTGGAGATTCTAAGCCCCAAAGGAGAGGTAGTTTGGAACCCACCTGTCACCGTCCAACCACGAAAGGTATCACCCACACCTTTAGCAGACCTACTCCCGCCTCAGTTGATTATTTCCATCTCTGGGCCTTCTGGCATGGGGAAAAGCAGCGTTCAGAAGGAACTCAAGAAGTTATTTGGAAAAAAGGCCTCCCTCGCCCGAACATACACCACAAGGGGAAAGAGGGTCAATGAGAAGCAGGGCATTGACATAAAGACCGTGACTGATGCAAAGTTCGAGAAGATGAGGGAATCGGGGGAATTTACTGCTCCTAACGGAACAGACCTCGTCTTCGAGAACTACGGGGGGAAGAAATATGCGAGAAGAATATCTGACTTGACAGCAACGCCTATCGTGATTATAGATCAGTCATTCAAGGCACTAGAAAGAATGAGAAAAGCAGAAATAGCACCAATCTTCTCGATATATCTTCCCCTCGATAGACCGATAGATGAATGGAGAAAAATCATAAGGTCAAGAAAAGAACCAGAGAAGATTGTTGAACAAAGAATCAAATCAGGAAATTTGATGGAGAAAAACTACAAAAAACACAACTTCGATTATATTATCAGAAACAAATACGGCAAACTAAAGCAGACTGCATCTAAGATTCACTCTAGGGTAATCTCAAACATGGCTATAACAAACCCTCCTACAATGTCTGTACCTGGTGAATGGTATTGGTACGCTACACATGAAGGGTGTAAGAAACCAAAAGCACAGTTAGTGGCAAAATGGGATTCAATAGATCCATCATGGATTCAATCCGGTACAGGAAAAAGAGAAAAATTAGACAAGAAAACCTACACTTGTGAATCATGCGGTGAAGAAGTGACCAGAGCGCCAGTAGCAAAAAGAACAGTAGCAAAAGACGGATGGGCGCAAAAATCCTACAATGGATTCATTAATTATCACATGAGGTATGTTCCAACCACAAAATCAAACCCTACGGGCGTTATCTCATTGAAGGACGGTGTTCAAGAAATAGGAGGCGGGCATGTCGCTATAAGAGTCAATTACAAAGACGGTAAAGTGTATAATGTGAAAATCATCCCCGTAAAGGGCTTTGAAAGCAACATCGACCTTGTATCAATCATGCATCTTGGGCGCAGATTAGCAAAGCAATTTGACATGCAAGAAGAAGATAAAAAAAGGTTCCTCGAATGGTGGGGCTATCACATACCAGTCTCAACGATTGCACATGAGGCTATGCACGAAGCCACAATACTCGAATACAGCCCTCAACAAATAGACCGATATGCTAAAGGGGACCGTCAAGCGTTTGAACAATTGGAATATCCAGCATATGTCGCAGAGGGGATGGCTACCTCTGCACTCAACGCACCGCCCTTCGTATGGGAAACATACGCAGGTAAGTTCCTCGCAATGCGCTTGACTGAAAGAGGACTTGATGGTTCTTATGGATTAAAAGTTGATGAATACAAGATGAATCCTCCTAAGAAAATCACACCAGAGTATGTTAGGAAAAACAAGAATACTCTTTTCGTATTTGGCGACAACGACCTTAGAGAAGGAAAAGGGGGTCAAGCGAAAATACGAGATGAGCCGAATGCAATCGGGCTTAGAACAAAAAAGAAGCCCAAGACGACAGCAGACTCCTACTATTCAGACAAAGAACACGAAAGCAACATACGCAAGATGTCAAACGATCTAAACAAAATCAAGGAAGCAAGTAAGCAATATCAAAGCATATATTACATTCCAGGAATAGGTGAAGGTCGAGCAAAACTCAAACAGAAAGCCCCCAAGACATACAGGTGGCTAAAGAATAAGCTAGACGAACTAAACCGAGTCCATGTGGTGATTGACGGTTCTCCGAAGAAGGATAAGAAGCTACGAGCAGTATTCTCATTCTCTGACGGGAGAAAGAAGACAACTCACTTTGGTGCTAAGACCTATTCGGACTATACAATACATAATGATCCAGAGCGAAAGAAACAATACGACAGTCGCCATTCTAAAAGAGAAGATTGGGAAGATTTCACTACTGCAGGTGCTTTATCGAAATGGATTTTATGGAATAAACCATCTCTCAAGAAAAGTTTCGACCACTATCTTGCTATGTTCTCATTAACTGGAGAACTAAAAGTAAAGACAAGTCTATCTGGGTCAATCCCCGCAGATAGGAATCCTCCGAATTTCGTCAAACTTGAAGGTTCAGAAAGACCTAGTGGCCCATTTTATCACGGCACATCAATGCGATTTGCAAAGAAATACATGAAAGAGGGGAAAAAGGACGGCTCTGCTAAAGCCCACGGCTTATTTGTGACCAAAACAAAAAGTGGGGCTCTTGACTATGCAAGAGGCGCAGCGAGGATGCTGTATCACTTTGAAGATGGAGATAATGAAAAGCCAGTAGTGCTTGAAATTGACGCAAGCGAATTAGACATCTTCGCACTCCCTGATACGCCCTTTTACATGAAAGACCCTCCTGAATCCTATGTTGTCAGGACCAAAGGCTACGATGAAACAAAGGGTCCAGACACAATTTCTCCTGAAATGATTAAGGTTGCATACATCGAAGAAGAGTTTGACCCATGGGGTGGCCGTTGGGACGAAGATTACGGCTCTGGAAGGCCGAAATCTGAATGGCCGACAAAGACAAATCCTCCGATGGATTGTCCTCCTGCTACGCAAGATCTAGAACTGAACACGAAGAACAGGAATAGTGCAATCAAGACCGACTACATCAGATACGGGCCACTCAACCTATCAGACGAGAAATACTACGAAGATGCTGCAGAGCATTGGAACACAGATGTAGCTACAGCCAAGAAGTCAAAGTGTTCGAACTGCGTTGCTTTCGACATTTCTCCAAGAATGTTGGACTGTATGCCTGGGCCAGTCTCCCAGGACATAGAGGATGAGGACGGCTACTTGGGCTACTGTTGGATGCACCACTTCAAGTGCCATTCAGCAAGAACCTGCTTCACATGGGCTGCAGGAGGCCCAATAGACGAGGATGATGTGTCGTATGAGTGGCAAGAGAGAAGTGGAATCAAATCAAATCCTATGGCACCAGGGTATCAGTCATTCAGTTGGATAAGTCAAGACTGGAGATCTGTAAAGGTAAACAACAAAGGTGAAATTGATTATTCAGAAAAATGCGGAGCAGAAGGCACACAAACAAAATCGGGCAAACCTCGATTATGCTTGCCCAGAAAAGTAATCCAAGCCCTGTTGAAATCCGAATCTGGAAAAGAAGTATTACGGAAACAAGCAAGAAAGAAAGCAAGAGCCGAGAAAGGAGAAAGAATCCCTTGGCATCCTCGAATCAAAAAACTCCACGCAAAATTAGAGAAACAAACAGTACAAGACAACCCCGTATTCTTAGATGAAAACGGGAAACGCATAGAACGCTGTACTTGCGGCGGCCTATTTTACGAATCCACATGGGATGGAGAACCTAGAACCAAAGGAGCCAAAATCCCTCCTCCTGCTGGATATTGTACTTGCGACAACCCTCAATCAATCAGCCACAAGTATATCCATGAAACCCGAGAGCGAGAATTCTTTGGTTCCGAAGGTGGAAAAAGAGAATATACAAGGCGGTTAGCGGGAGAACCAGTTCCGTTCCCTTGGGAATCAGACTACAAACAACCCAAGGCCAATCCCCTAACACAATCAATGTCTGGTCAAGCAATAGAAATTGAGAATCCAGCAACAGGGCGAAAGGTATTCTATGCTCCAAGTGAGGACACCTGGTTCGTAGCAACAGTAGGCTACACAAGCGAAACCGCCGCGAAAAATGACATGAAAACCTTTGAAGAGATAGCCAAGAAGCACATAGAAGGAGATTTCAGGATTGCCAATAAGAAGAAGTACAACTATGTAGTAAAGAAGGGAACTAGAATTCCAAGTGGGCTAAACCCAAGAACGGGTGGTCCTAAGCTACAGCAACAGGCTATTCAAACCAGGAAGTCCGATGAGGGAGAGTCTATCTTCGGTGGAGATCCACTACTGGGCGAATCTTGGAAGGTGAATCCACCTCAACAAATACAAATTAATGCAGGAGGTAAAACAAAAGTCATTGGGAACCAAATAAGTAGGGAACTACGAGCATCAGGAATCCCTACTATAGAGAATGCAGCAATGTCTTCCGGTGCAACATATCTAGAGTTGATGCAATCAGAGGGAGAATTCGACATAACTGTAGTTGCACCAAGCAGTTCTGCCTCATCATTACTACTGATGGACCAAATCGCTCTCTTCATATCTGATTCAACGGGCTTACAAGTAGCAACTGAGCATCTGAAAGGAAGCACAGCATTGGGGAAGAGACTACAATTCCAATCGTCTGCAGGCAATAAAGCACTTGCAATACTTGTAAATCAAAAATTATCGATACATGACTACTATATTATGTTAGCAGAAGCAGTAAGTAAGGCATTCAGAATTAAGACAAATCCCCCAGAAGGAACATCTATCCATTCATACTCGCTTCGAGTTCCAATAAAATTCGAAGACACATTAGACGCATTCATCGGTCTAGAAAAGAAGAATTATTCTTGGAAGTCGGAGAACTTCGACAACATGTGGTTCACGATGCACACTCCTTACGGAGAAGGAACTTCTATTCACTTGAGACAAAGTGTGGCATACATATACAAGGTTCATACGATGACTGAGAAAGAACAAGAGCAAATCATAGAGGATTTGAAATCAGTTGGAGGAGTGATGAAGAAAAAACCCAAAAACAATCCTAATCATCGGCCCCCTCTTCCAAAGGAACTTAAGGAAGCCTTTAACAAAAAAAATAAGGCAAAGATAGAAGGGAACATACCTCAAGATATATTCAATAAATTAAAACAAGGCGAGGGTATGCAAGAGTTTGACGACTGGCTAGCCAAGCAAAAGCCCACATCTTCTCCACCACAAAATACACAAAAGCCCACATCTTCTCCACCACAAAATGAACTTAAGAAACAGGAGCAGCCTCAAAAAAGTAAGAACAAGGTAAAACAAGTTCAAAGCGTTCTAAGTAAAAAACTAATCAAATCTCTTTCAGGAAGAACCCATCCTCAAACCAGTAAAGAAAAGAAGCAAGCAATTCAGGCGCAAAAGGATAAGACCAAGAAAAAGAACCCTTACTCTGTAAAGGAATATCTGACAAACCCTGGAATGGATAAAGAGGCGATTTACTATCTAGAGGACTTTGGTAAAACGATGACTAAATCCGAAGAGAGCCAGAAGTTCAAGACGGAAAAACTGAGAGGGCCGATTGGATCAGAGAAACTATTCATGCAACTAGCAGAAAAGGTACAGGACTTCGGAGAAGCATCTGGCTGGATAAAAGACGGGAAACTACATTTTAGAAAAGGGAAAAAAACAGTAAACGAGGCAATGGTGACTGGCTACATACTAGAAGGGGCAACAGCATTCTTCCATACGCACCCGAGGGCATGGGAGCCTTCTCAAACAAGCCCTGATGATTTCAAAGTATATCATGGCCTATTCACGGTTTTGGGAATACAAGACCACTTCACGGTAATGGGTGATAGAATAGATTGGTTCCACTTCAATAATACAGATCGTATAGATAGTGAGGAAGTTGCTAGAAACATAACTGAAATTGAATCCGAGATTGAGGACATATTCGTGGAAGCCGAGGGGGCATTCTTAGACAAGACCGAAGGAAACGCACCTTTGCGTGAAAGAACAAAGTCAATCAATGAAGCTCTGAACAAACAAATACCGGAATACAAGGCTAAATTCAAGAATTACCAATTGTCTCCAGAACAGATTAGCAAATCAAAGGCGTGATTCATTCTCCGTCTAGCATGTTTAGTTCGGTTGGTAGCGGTCACACCATCCAGTATGTTTAGTTCGGTTGGTAGCGGTCACTCCGTCTAGAATGTTTCATTCAGCATTGAGATTAGATAGCAATTAAACGGCAAAGACGGTTGAAACACTCGTGGACGACGAGTTTGAGACACTAAAGGGAAGAGATGCACAGAAGCACATTGTCGAGAAAGCGCAAGAAGTGGCTGAAAGGGTACGCTCAACACTAGGGCCATTGGGGCATGACAAAATGCTCGTCGATAGGATGGGAGAGTTCCTACTGACTAATGATGGCGCTACAATTCTAAAGATGAGGCACGACAGAGATCCAGTGGCAAGAATTGTCGCTCAAGTCGCCAAAGCCCAAGAGAAAGCAGTATTCGACGGCACTACAACTACAGTAGTCCTTCTCGGAGAACTTCTCAAACTTGCATGGGAATTGATAGAAAAGGGTGTTCAACCAAATGCAATAACCAAAGGCTATCGTGCAGCATTAGAAATCGCAACTGATGTAGCAGAACAAAACGCCACTACGGGAGATTCACCGTATGATGCCGCAAAAAAAGTAGCGAAGACCGCCATTACTGGAAAATCTGCGGAAGACTACATCGATATTCTAAGCGACATATGTGCTAAAGCCGCAGAAGCCGCCACGCCAGATAATATCAAGTTAATTGGTCGTCCAGGCGATCCAAGCGATGCAGAACTGATAGAAGGTGTTGTCCTATTAAAGCAGAACTCCTTCCCTACAGAAGAAACCAACTTTTCAGGAAAGGTATTGCTACTAGATGAGGAACTAGGGCCTCCTCAAGCTAACATCTCTCTTGCCGACCCTACTAGAATAGCGCAAGTAGCTCAAGTCCAAGCAGCATATATGGAAGAGAGGCTGAAAGCAATTGACGACATGGGCATCAAAATCGTATTGTGTCAGAAAGGAATGGACTCAAAAGCCATACAACATTTCAGAAGAAAAGGAATGATGGCAGTAAGGAACATCAGAAAAAGTGACATGCACAGAGTAGCCAAAGCAACGGAAGGTGAGGTTGTAACTGACCTTGCAGACATAATGGAAGAAGAACTAGGGGATGGTGTATGCACAATAAGGGGGCAAGAAGGACCCAATCCATACATTCAGGTAGTAGGGAGCAACACAAAAGTAGCCTCTATCATACTACCTGCTCAAACAGAACAAACAGCAGCAGAATTTTCTAGAGCGATGGATGATGCCATAGGAGTTGCTTACATTACGGCCAAGAATCCTAAGACAGTACCAGGGGCGGGTTCAATTCAAGCAAGAATGGCTCAAGCAATAAAACACTCCGAGCCAATGGAGTCATCAAGAGCAGACTTAGCAAAACTAGCGTTTGCAGAAGCCTTGATGGTAATACCAAAAACTCTAGCAGAAACGGCTTCAATGGATATAATTGATACTATGTTCGAATTATCCTTGAATCCAAACCTAGGGGTCAATCCTAGAACCGAATCAATTGAAGACATGAATCATGTCCAAGAGCCGTTGACTCTAGTTCTATCTAGTATGGGGACTGCAACTGAAAACGCAATATCTTTACTTAGGACTGATGAAATACAAAAGTCAAAGCCCATACAAGAATCATTCAGGGATGAGATGAATTGATTGCAGGTGCTTTTGAAGCTATTATACCGAAATGGTTCAATACCTTCTTCTTGAAGGGGGCGGAGCGAACTTATCGGAATAAGGGTCGATTGGTTTTGCGGGTAAAGGGACGGGGGCGTGTAATTGCCAGTCCACAGACGCAAGAGTTTGAAATGCAAAATAATAGGGATTCTCCTTCAACCAGTCCATCCAATTCACTAGATCACTCATCAACCGAGATTTGAGGTATTCAGGCCGTTCTTGCATAAAGAAAACCATACGACTATTGCATTGAGATAGTGTCTGCTCGTGAATATCTTGTAATCTCTGTCCGATTACAATGCCGTGGATGCTCTTTCCTGCACCCGTTGTTGAAAGCCTCTCCAATCCTTCGTGGCGACTCCCCTTACGAGCGTACAATTGAACTTCATCTATGAAAAGTGCATAAGCACACCCCTTGTATCGGGCCTTTTCTTTATTTTTGAATAACAAATTTACAACATTAGTAAGGTGTATTTCTCTTTCAGTAGTCCCTGGTGGCCGATAAATAATTCTTTTAGGCTTCAAACTTAGATAGTATGTCAAGTCCTCAATACTTTTCGCGACAAATCCATGTTGTAGTATGTCATCATCATGTTTAGTATCAAAGAAAATATGTGTTGCGCTCTTTCTACCATCAAATAGATTCTGATTAAGATAGAACCACATGGCTGCTGTGCTTTTTCCGTATCTGGTCTGACCACAAATCACAAGATGACCACTTCTGATGCCGTCAATAAGGGCATCCATGCGTTTTATCAATCTAGAGGGAGGATTATCCACGACCCCACCTACCTTCTTCTACGGTTACGGTCTTTACCTTCGAGTTTAGCCTTATGTTCTGATGTTGAAAAATTAATATCGGCTATAATATATGTAATAAGTAGGTTATTGACCGTTCTATTCTCATCATCAGCCTGTTGTTTGATGCGCAAATACAATTCTTCGGGTATTCTCAAAGACAAAACCCTGCTTTCTTTTTTCTCCCTTCCTCTCGTGCGCATGTAGTGTAGGAAGGGTCATCGTCGTATATTCATTCCGCCACGACAATTGACGACATTGTAGTTTTCAACGATACTTAGTATGACAGTCCGGTTATATGCTGATGGTAAGACCCACTATCCAATGAGTGAGGGAAGATTGGTTTTAGTCAACCCTCCAAGAACTACTAACAAGGTGAAAAAGATGCCCGCAAAAAAGAGAGTAACTAAGAGATCAGCCCGCAAGTCCGTCCGTAGAGGCGGCACGAAAGCTTCCAGGTCTGCAGCCGCTAAGAAGGCAGCAGCAACAAGGAAGAGAAACGCTGCAAAGCGTTCTTCCGCAGCCAAGAAGGCAGCAGCAACTCGAAAGAGAAACGCTGCAAAGCGTTCTTCTGCAGCCAAGAAGGCAGCAGCAACTCGAAAGAAGTCCACAAAGAGGGCTTCTACACGAAAGGCTACAAAGAGAGGACCTTCCAAGACTAAGAGATCTGCAGCAGCAAAGAAAGGCTGGAGAACTCGCAGGGCTAAGGCTACAAAGAGATCTAACGCTGCAAAGCGTTCTGCTCGCTCTCGAAAGGCTAAGACTGTACGCAGAAAGTCCACTAAGAGAACTGCTGCAAAGCGCACATCCTCTAAGAGAAAGACTACACGCATGACCAAGGCTAAGAGATCAGCAGCAGCAAAGAAAGGCTGGAGAACTCGCAGAGCTACTGGTACAAAGCGCCGAACCACTAAGAGAAAGGCAAAGCGCCGCACATCCAGAAGTGCTAAGTTCACAACTGGTAGTGTAAAGGGTAGCGATTTCCTAGGATTCCTTCCAAGCAAAATCAACCTAAAGGGTGTCCAAGAAGGATTCATGGGAGTCCCAGGCGCACTAATTTCTGATTCTGGTAACTTAATGAAGGGTCTTGCTTACTCTTCCTTCGCTGGATTTATGATGATGGGTCTAACTGGCGCAATGCGAAACAACATTCCGTATGTATCGGACATGATTGGTAACAATGTCACAGGTCCAGCAATCAGCGCAGCAGGTGGATTAGGAAATGGAGATGGTGGAGTCTTACTAGACACCGCTATTGACCTAGCATTCTTGTCTGGTCTTTCCACAGTCGCAAGCAAGGGATTCGGAGTTGACACTAAGTTCGTCAAGGCTGGAGCAGGTGTAGCTGGTGTATTCATTGTCGCAGACATGATTAGAAACCTACAGACACTAAGCATCGGTCAGAACGCCTCTGCATTAGCAGCAGGTGACTACGCGGCTCTTGGTATGCCAAGTGTCCCATTCCTAAGTGGAACTGGTGGCGGTCTTGGATCTTTGACTAACGATATGTTCGGTATGCACTCTAACAACATGTTGATGGCTGGAGGCCACGACATGGGTATGATGCATGGCGCTCATGTAACTAACAACCTTGCTCTTGCTATGGCTTCTAACAACACAGCAGCACACAGCAATAACAAGTTCTTTGGAACAAAGAGCCTAGGTTCAACTAGAGTCAACCTCTTCTGAGTAGGGGGTTGTTCTAGTGGAGTTAATACCTAAGCGCCTAGAAAATGTTCTCACTAAAGAGAACGGAGTTATTCTAGGGACTTGTGCAGCAGGGTTAGGTGCCTTCGCACTCGCTATGGAAGCGGCAAACTTTGTCGCCCAGGCAGGTATGAACGAAACCACTTACCGTTCCAAGTATGCTAGGAATGTGTACGGTACTACTGGGGGAGCCATCCTAACATCAGGACTGGCTCTCCTGGCTACCGACATGATCCAAAAAGAAGCAATTGACATGGGCTACTTGAAGAAAGGGGCGCTCCGCAGAGCAAGAACCGCAAGTGTATCTTTCACAGGCGCATTGTTAGCATCTAAATTAGATGTAGGGCAAATAGGCAAGAGGACTGAATATCTTTCACAAGGCTCAATGTCTGCAGCAGTTCAACCAACAATGGAAGACGCTATGCTACTTGACAACGCTAGGGCTTCTAATGAGCCCGATTTGCTGAATAATTTAGCGAATAAAGTAAGCACCATACAAATGTAAACCAAAACAGGTGACAATATGATACTCTCACAAGCTAGGGGAATTTTTTCCAAAGCCGAGGGAGTAGTTCACCTCTAGCCTGTATTTCTTTCAGTCGTTTGTTGCAACCGGACTACTCTCTCGCACCTTCGAAGAACTATATCTGATGATGCAGGGATTTCAATACCCTGTAAGTCTATTAAACACACATTGATTAATCAATCATTACACACTAGGCTAATGAACTCAGGACACATACTAGCAATACTCATAGGGTTTTACGCATCTTTCGCTCTTACGGTGATGAGCGTATCTCCAATATTAGGTTAATTTACAATCTGTCGCAAAGGGGGCAACCCTTTGCAATTATCCACCTTTGACAATGAGTGTAATTAGGACACTTTACAGGAATTACCCCGCACATACTACTCTACATCCTCAATAATCAACTCATCATAAAATTCGACAGAAATTACTGCTTCACTCATCAGCCCTGGTCTCATTCCAATAAAATGTGTTTGAAGATCTACGGAAGAGTGAGCATCACTTTGTTCGAAGTACCAATGCATCTCTATAATTGAGACTTCTATTCCTTCTCCTACAGTAGCTCTTACCTCGACAGCATGGCCGTCATAGAAATCTCTCCATTTTAGTGAACTAGCCAGAACTGTTTCTTCAAACTGCCATGCCTGTTTTGTAGTTTCAATCGGCTTACTTATTGTAACGCCCCAGAAAGCCCTCTCTCCTGGTTCTATCTCCTGAACATAATCAATTAGATCTATTCCATCGCACTCTTCGCATTGAGTGTTCATTGTCCCTGTAATGTGTCCACAGGTCTGACATTTCTTACCCCGAAGTTCCATTTTATCACTCCCCCAGTTGTTGCCTCAACATTTCCTGGTGTCTCTGTCGTCTACTGTTGTCTGTCATTAAATCGTTCTTTTTCTCTCTTAACCCATTTAAGCCATGCATACGAAAACAAGTGGACAATGGTATTTGTAGAGCTTCAGCAACAAATTTCAAATCGGTATAATCATCGCCACTCAACCGTATTCGAATCATGTGTTCCTTCGGATCCTTCTTAGACACAATTACTCTCAGGCGCGGTTGTCCTTTGACCTCTTCGGAACAATGGACTACGAGAGGACTACGAGAGGACTACGCCATGCTACGAGAGGCTACCGCACCTTATATCTAAATGGTCAGAGGAAAGGTCAGCGTCGAAGGGCGCACCTAAAAAAATGGAGATGAAAAAAAAATGAGTATGTTTAAAGTATATTTTGACAGACCTGCTGCTCTGATCGCGGATTACCTCGATCAGATCAATGGCTTCATTGCCTATGCCTACCCTAACTGGGGCGGAAAAAACCGCGGTATATGGGCAAAGGGTGAATATGGTACAGGTGGACTGCGTGCAGATCACTTTAGTATTTTAGACACCCAAGGTGTTTGGCAAATTCCAAACACAGCCATTGGGACCACCGGAAGTAAGACGAGCGCATCCACAGGATGGATAAGCAAAGCTCTGGACTTCAAAACCCTTGAGGAACTATATGTGATGATGCAAGGTTTACAGTACGCTGTAAATCCGCTAAATATTGTTGAAACACAATGGTCAATCGCTGGAATTACTACCCCTGTGGTGGAAAATTCAATAATGAGCGTTCTTGAGGAACCACTTGTGTTCTATACGGAACCACTTGTGGTCGAACCAGAGAAAACAATTGCATGGGATGTAAGAACACGCCAGGCATCTACGGCTCTCTCAGCAGAGAAAATCCGTGTTGTGGGTTGTGTTGTGGGTCAACATCACGAATTAATTCAACAAACTACATCTAGTGGGGAACTAAACTGAGCCCTTTTGGGATCAGTCAGGAGTGAGGTGAGAGGAAATGGGAGACCAAGGAACTCTAGCACAAAGCGCAATCGGTGGCTACGAACTAGCTACTGGTTCCAAGCCCGCCCTACACCTGCTGCATGTAACTGGTAAGTGGACCAACGGCGATGCACTCTTCATCAACGGTGAAGGGGCGACAACAGCCAATGCAGGTGCTACGACTGGATTTTCAGTCGTGTACGGTGCAGGTTCAGTCACTCTAGGAACTGTGGCGGCTGCAGGCAGCCCAGTATCAGTTGTCTTCGGATCTGGAGACAACAAGGATGACATAGACATTGTCGGAGCTTATGGCAGCATTGCCTGGGACGACGGCGGTGGCGCAGTATATGACACAGCAGGTTCGGTATCTGTTAAATCAGTCGATGGAGGCACAGTAAGTCTCCTAGTATCTATGCACGACCCAGATGACGGTTCAGCCGTTACTCCGGTAAGTGGAACAGACACATACCGATTAATCGTTTACGCAAACGCTAGGAGCAACCTCTAAGCGTATCAACTTGAATCTCTCTAGGTTCTTCGGGATCTAGGGGGGCTCAGGTTGTTTATGTGGATGTGACTATCATGGATGGTATCAGAGGAGGACTTGGTTATCCTGGTGGCCGTACAGGCCAAATGGGTAATGAGATGTTTTCTGGCAACATGAGTCACGGATTCGGATCTCTTGGTTATCCTGGTGGCCGTTCAGGCTACATGGGTATGCATGAGAATCACGCTTTTGGCGCAACAGAGCAAGTAGCTCAGGCACCAGTCAATCAAGCGTCGAATAACAATTCGCCATTGAAGGCAATCAACTCGATTGCGTTTGGGCGAGGAACAACTACTAACATTCCTTTCTTCGGTGCTGTACCGACGGTTCCCCTATTGGGAGCAATTTGTTGCGGTGCTGCATATCTTTACATGAATAGGTGAATAAGATGGTGAACAACAACTTCTTCGGTGGTGGGATTGGGGGTACAGTTACTCCTAGAACTCGAGGCGGAGCAGTCAAGTGGCATGGTGGATTAGGGGCAGAAGCCCCGAATAACAATTCGCCATTCGTTGATCCAGACGCAGGCTCATACCTTGCAGGTATTGGAACAACAATGCTAGCATACTATGTTGCAACCAGATTATTCCCTAAAGCAAGAGATAAATTCGATTCAGCAATGAAGAGAGGAGAATATGCCAAGGCTTTCACAGACAGCGCAAAAGCGATGAAAAAAGAAGCCCTTGGCTAAAACACAATCAAACACCTATAATTACATAAACAAAAGGAAGTGAGAAAATAGCAAGAGTAAATTTTGGAAGAAGCCCGACAGTAAGGGGGTACAACCCCATGGAAAACACCTTGAAGCCTGGTTTTATTATCAAGCTCCGTGGTAAGTTTTACGCAGTAGACAGCGTAGAAGGACTTACCTACGATCTAGTAGTAACCGCACAAGGAAACACGAATGGAACAGAAGTAAGTGATGCCTATGATAGCGGCTACTTCGAGGATGAAGACCTCGAACCGTTTAGAAATCACCTATACTGTCTTGTCCCATGTCTATACAGACAACCTAAGTTCATATCAAGAACAGGTACATATGATGGCGTGGGATTCCCCAACGACGCTACAGTAGTCACCGTTACATCGACACAATCGATTGGTGGCGCTGCTAGAACTAAAGTTGGAGACATATCTGGTAAGGTATTTTTGAAGCATCCAGCAGGCGTAGCCCGTTGGAGTGCCGATGAAGCGCCTGAAAATGATAAGACAGGTTTCATTGATGTGAACACTAGCCCAATTGATGACCCGAATCCAAACTTCGCAATATGGATCGAGTCATCTGAGTCTATGCTACCTAATTTTAGATTTTTAAATGACACAGGTGAGGCACTTTATTATCCAGTCATTCACCTGGTCGGTTTTAAGGCTCGATTAAGCCCTATGGCAGAGTCAGACATAGAAGAGGCCAGAAGAATAAATGGTGGAAGGCTCGTTTACAAGCTAATAGTGCCACAGGGCTTACCCTATGCAGGTGCTATAACGGCTGAACTAGGTGGCTCCCCTAACATGATTTAGGGGGGAAACTAATTGTCACTAACTCCAGCACAATTGGGAACTAAGTCCAAGCAGATGCCTGGGCATGTTCGAGCAGCAAACGAAGTTCTTCGTGGGCCACACTTGGGAAGAATATCGCCTCAATCGGGAAATTACTTAGACAGAAAGTATGCTACAGGCAAACTTGTGATGTTAGATGGTGGTTTGCACAGAGTCGTATCTGCCGAACCAATATCAATAAGACATTTCTTTGGAATACCTTGCACAATTTCTGCAGTATCTTCATCTGCGGTAACAGTCAAGTTGAATGACACCAACCAACTAGGGACTAACAGCCAAGCCTCAAATCTCGCTTCTATCACACCTGCGGTGGGAGATACGCTCTTGTTGGGTGCGCAGGCATACAGACAAGAGAACCAATTCGTCACGGTTCAATCACTAGCAGGTGGGAATCTTGGCTCTGCAACTGGCTCAGTTATTACAACGGCTGAGACAATCGTGACTGACCGAATAACAGTAGGGGATGAAGCGACACTTCTCAGACTACCTGCGGCATCTACATCTAATGGTGCTATAGTATTAGACCCACAAGGAGTCGATATTCTTGAACCCACACCAAAAGGGACAAGTACGGACTCTCCAATTTATCATGTTTCAATAGGGGTTTCAGAACACCCTACTCTGATTAGTAGGGCGGGAAGCGTAACTTCGTTACAAGCCCATGAATACGAAGATCAAACTTCGGTAGTTGCAGTATCGAACAAATCCGTAGATGGGGATGAGATAGGAACAGGAGCAAAACCTACAATGGTGGGTGTCATCGGTCCTTCTTTGAGGGTTTTTCAGCCCCAAGGAGTTATCAGATTCGCTGCTGACGAAGTAAATTCAATGAACATATCTTCTGACAAAATCCTTCAAGGGAAAAGCGGCATGATAGAAGTTCACTCAAGCTCCGAATCCGACTTGAACCCTCACTTTGACCTGTGGATAGGTGCTGGGGAGGAGACAAGTCCCGAATTTCAAATTATGAATAGGCACACAAACGCTCCATTGATAGCACCATATCTAATTATGGTCGGGTGGAAATATTCAGTAAGGCCTGTTCCAGAAAGAGAAGTAAGAGAAATGATCAGAAGGTCTGGCCGCTTCAAATACGAGATAATACCAACGGCCTTCACAAAGAGCAACCTGATGGGCGATAGCAAAAGCGCACCTTCTATTGGTTGGAGAGAACTCGTTCAGAAGAACAGAGGTCAAAAATTATCCTACGAAGATTACAAGAGAATGACGGAGCAAACCTCCTCTCAAACTCGGAACATTCTATACGGCACGACTGGCTCACGCAACTCGGAGCAAGGGGCCGACCCAAGAAACAATCATAGGGGGTACAACTGATGTGTGACGGGAATTGTGGGTATTGTCCTCTTAAGGGGTGGTTTTGTTGAGTGGCGAATGGATTGAAGTCGGTCCAGATGGCTACACAGATATTATCGGAGAACCTGGAGAACCCGATATTATTGCATTCCCTGGGCTTCCGTCCGAAGGACTGCGTGCGCAAGGTCTAGCAACAAAGGAAACTCCTGCTGATAATACTTCAAATCGATATATTACTACAAGAATAGACAATAAGACCCTTACTCCTGGGCAATCATTGACGATAATCGATGAAAGAGAACAAGGACAAGTAAATTATGTTCTAATCAAGGCAAGCACAGGTTCAACAGCAAGTGCAGGAAAACTAGCAATATTCTTACAATTAGATAACTACGCACAAGGCGGAATAGATTCGGGGGTCAAGAATCTAACGCTAGACACATTAACAGATCTAAACCTTCCATCAGACCTTCCAGGTATGTTCCACTTGACTGTCGATAAGACGGATGAAAAGGTCGCTTTGTTCAGAGGTAGCGACCAACACCCTCACAAAGAAAGAATAAGACTAATCATATCTAACACAGATGCTTCGCAAAACTTGAGCATAGACTTTATCGAAGTAGTTAGATACCAAAAAAAGGTACTGAGGTGATAAAAAATGAGTGGAGTATTCGGAGGTTTGCCTGACGCAGTAATTCAGTTTCAATCAACTGTTGGAACATCTGCAGCAGCATTAACTTCTTCTGCTCCTGCAGACTCATTGACAATTCTAGCAGATGCAAACAATTCTGCAATCATTTTCTTAGGCAACTCTTCCTCAGTTACTACGGGCAACGGTTTCCCTCTCGCAGCAGGGGCCTCGCAGACGCTCAAGATTTCGAATTCGAACCTGGTGTATGCAATTAGTGGCTCGTCGAGCCAGAAATTGCATGTCATCGGGAGTTGAATAGAAAGTGCCATCAAATTACTCTGCACCGCCAACCCTTGCTGACGACATAGGCAATCTTACAGTAAGCAACTTTGCAGGCTCGGCTATTCAAATTTCTTCTGAATCCTTCACAGATTCTAACACAGTCTTAATGACTGCAGCATCAACTGATGACCGGATAGATGCAAAAGGTTTCATATCAACCTCAACAGCAAACTCGACATACGCTCCTATTAACAGTCCTACATTTACTGGGACGATAACTACGCCTTCTCATGCGAATGTTGATACTGTATTGACCTCAGTAGCGTCAAAAGCGCCAATCGATGCACCCACCTTTACAGGTCAAGTAGCAATACCTGGTTTTTCAGATGTAGCCACTACGCTTGGAGGAATAGCCACAAACGCATCAGCGATAACTGCAATCACTACTGGCGCACCAGCTCTATTGAACACTCTAGATGAACTGGCTGCTGCTCTAGGGGATGACGCTAACTTTGCTACTACAATCACAAACACTCTAGCAGGTAAAGCCGCTTTGGCCTCCCCTACATTTACAGGCACTCCTAATCTTTCGGAAGGTTTTGCAGTAGGTGGAACTGCAGTTACGGCTAGTGCAGCCGAACTAAACATACTTGACGGGGCAACTTTGACTGTAAGTGAAATAAATCTGCTTGATGGGGTAACTGCTACTACAAATGAACTCAACATAACTGACGGAATTACAGTTTCGACAGCAGATCTAAACCGAGTCGGAGGCACTAGCGCGACAACGGCTGAATTAAATCTGCTCTCGGGCGTATCCGCGCTCACGAGTCTGCCAGGACTTTCTTCAAGTGTAACTGAGTTAAACACTCTTGATGGACTAACTGCTGACACCAGTGAGTTGAATATACTTGACGGAGCAACAATAACTACAACAGAATTGAACAAACTTGACGGATTTACAGGAGATGTTGAAGACCTAAACTTCGCTAAAGATTTGAAGGCAACAGGAGTTACTGCATCCGAACTAGATGTATTAGATGGCGGAACCAACGCTACTTCAACTACAGTTACCGCAGGTGATCGGGTAGTTTACAACGATGATGGAACAATGAAACAAGTTGCAATGTCCGATATAGTGACATTTCTTAATAGTTCAAGCGTTCTTACACTTTTGGGCGCTCAATCGCCAGGTGATGCGATTTCAGGTCTTACATCAAGCGCCGCAGAATTGAATATTCTTGACGGGGCTACATTAAGCACTACTGAAATCAATTTTGTTGACGGGGTAACTAGCGCAATACAGACTCAATTAAACGCAAAAGCGGCTCTAGGCGGGGCAACCTTCACCGGAGCCGTAAATATCCCTGCAGGGAGCCTTCAATTGGCTGGAACGGCAATAACCTCAACTGCAGGTGAGATAAATATACTCGATGGGGTAACAGCAACAACAACAGAGGTAAACAAATTAGCAGGGTTGACTTCTAGCACAAGTGAGTTAAATCTGCTTGACGGGGTTACTGCGACTACAACAGAAATAAATTACCTTGATGGGGTGACTTCAAACATACAATCTCAACTTGACGGTTCTGTAAATACTCTTAATCCAACATTCACGGGAACAGTATCTATTCCAACTCCATTCAACATTGGTGGAGTGTCAATGACGGCCACAGCCGCAGAACTTAATCGACTTGATGGGGTTACAGCCTCAACTGGAGAAATAAATGTACTAGACGGACTTACAGCCACTACTTCCGAGTTAAATGCAGTAGCAGGACTTACAAGCACCGTTGCTGAGTTGAATATTTTAGACGGGGCTACACTTTCGACAAACGAGCTTAATGTGCTTGATGGAATCCTCGCCTCGACTGCAGAACTGTCGCTTATGGATGGAGAAACTTCTGCTACCTCGACAGTCGTAGCGGCAGCAGACAGGGTAGTTTACAACGATGATGGAACGATGAAACAGGTAGCAATGTCTGACATCGTAACATTCCTTAACGACGCTTCTGTACTGACGAATGTAGGTGGAGGATCTAACGCAGTTTCAGCCGCTAGCACATTTGGAACAGATAATGTGCTAATTAAGTCAGATGGGACAGGAAAAGGCTCACAAGCAACCGGAATCACGATTGCAGACTCAACAAACAACATGAGTGGTGTTGGTACGATAAATTCTGGGGCTATTACTTCGTCAGGGGTCTTGACAGGCACCGGAATAACGATTGGTTCAGCAGCCATTCTCGAGGCGGAGCTAGAAATTTTAGATGGAGCTACAGTCACTACAACAGAGTTAAATCTGCTTGACGGGGTGACAGCGACTACTGATGAAATCAATATACTTGATGGACTTACTGCCAACAAAGACGAACTAAACCTGCTTGATGCTTCGGGTGGTTCAACGACAGCATTAGCAACGGGAGATGCCTTCATCATAGGTGATGCAGATGCTTCTAATGCAACCAAGAAAGTTCTATTGAGTGATCTGATAACTCTAATTAACGCACAGACTCTATCAGCATCAACAAGTGGTAATGCAGCAACAGCAACGGCAGCCACAACGGCAGCCACTCTTGCTACTGCTAGAAATATTGCTGGAGTCTCCTTCGACGGTTCAGCGAACATAGCAATAGCACCGACTAATTTAACGGGAGTTACTGCTACAGCCGCAGAAATAAACATTTTAGATGATGCAACCGTCACTACAGCAGAGTTAAATCTGCTTGACGGAGTTACAGCCTCTACTAATGAAATCAATATACTTGATGGACTTACTGCCGATAAAGACGAACTGAATCTTCTTGACGCAAGTGCTGGATCATCTGTTGCGGTGGCATCTGGCGACGCAATCATAATCGGTGATGCTTCGGATTCTAACGCTACGAAGAAAACTACGGTGGCAAATCTAGTCACTTTCTTGAATGATGCTTCCGTTCTTACGAATGTAGGGTCTTCAATCGCCACATCATTAGTTAGCCTTAGTGGTGTTTCATCGGGTTCAACACATCTTGGAACTTTCACAGGCTCTACAATTTCTGATAGTCAAACGATTAAACAGGCTTTACAGGCCAACGAAACAGCAATTGAACTTCGAGCCCCAATAGCAAATCCTACATTTACGGGTGAAATAGGAATTGGTTCTGTAAATGTAAGTGAAACAGAACTTGGAATTTTAGAGGGCGCAACAGTCACAACGGCAGAAGTAAACAAGTTAGACGGGGTTACAGCCTCAACTGCTCAATTAAACATCGTTTCAGGAAAAACCTTGTTGGCCTCTGGTGATTCATTCTCTGATAGCGATAACAACCTGCTTACTGCGGCAGCAACTAAAGACATAATAACTGGAGGTGCAGTTCTTTCAGCACTCAAATTCTCCAACTCAGCAAATAATCTAATTTCATCCACCGCAGTAAGCGGCACCGACACGGCAGGAAAGAATCTCACGCTCGCGGCAGGCCAGAGTACGGGTACGGGCGCGGGTGGCTCAATCATACTACAGGTCGCTACTGCTGCAGGCTCAACAGGTAATTCTGCAAACAGCCTCGCTACGGCTGTTACAATTACTTCCGACAAAGCAGTAGCTTTGGAAGGCGCACTTACAGTCGCAGGTAATTTGACCGTCAACGGAACAACGACTACGGTTTCAACAACAAATACGCTAATTGCTGACAAACTAATCACTCTGAATGATGGAGGAAGTGCAGGAAGTGGAACAGCAACAGGTCTAGAAATCGAGGAAAACGGTTCTGCAACTGGATTCTTCAAAACGGATGGTACGGGCGACTGGACACTCAAGGGAGCAGGTACGGCAGCAAACGCAGTCCTCACTCTCGATGTAAATGCTACAAAGACAATTACGGTAGGTGGGGCTCTAAGCATCGAGGCGGATTCAGTAATCAACCAAGATCTATCGACAGATGCAACTCCTCAATTTAGTAGCGTTACAGCAGACTTAACGGGTGATGTAACAGGAAATGCAGACACGGCGACAACATTGGCAACTGCAAGAAACATTGGAGGCGTGTCTTTCAACGGCTCTGCCAATATTGACCTTCCTGGTGTAAATGCTACAGGTAATCAAGATACAAGCGGCAATGCTGCTACTGCAACGGTTCTCGCTACTGCAAGAAACATTGGGGGGGTGTCTTTCAACGGCTCTGCCAATATTGACCTTCCTGGTGTTAATGCTACAGGTAATCAAGATACAAGCGGAAATGCTGCTACTGCAACGGTTCTCGCTACTGCAAGAACGATTGCAGGGCAGTCGTTTAACGGTTCAGCAAACATATCTATCGGACCAACGGACCTAACAAGTGTAACTTCGAACGCAACAGAAATCAATATACTTGACGCTGGAACTTCGGGTTCTTCCGTTACATTGGCCGATGGAGATTCATTAATCATAGGTGACGCATCTGCATCCAACGCAACAAAGAAAGTGCTTATGTCAGATGTTCAGACCTACATTTCAGCAAGCGGAGGTGGAATATCTAATGTCGTTGAAGACACATCTCCGCAATTAGGTGGAGATTTAGACTCAAATGGAAATACAATCCAACTCAAGAACGGAGCTACAAGTGCAGGTTTCATTGAATTCTTCGAGGATTCAGACAACGGCACCAACAAAGTAACTCTAATCGGCCCTGCCGCAACGGGGGATGTCACAATCACTCTGCCTGCGACAGCCGGAACAGTTGCCCTCACCTCTAGTAACATTACTGGAAGTGCAGCAACTCTAACAACTGCTCGAACGATTGGTGGTGTTTCTTTCGATGGATCAGCCAACATCAATCTGCCTGGTGTGAATACTTCTGGTTCTCAAGACACAAGCGGTAATGCTGCTACTGCAACTGCTCTCGCAACTGCCCGAACGATTGGTGGTGTTTCTTTCGACGGTACAGGAAACATCTCTCTAGTTAGTGGCTCAATCCCTAACAACGCAGCAGACACAAGCGGTAATGCTGCTACCGCTACAGCATTAGCAACTGCTCGAACGATTGGTGGTGTTTCTTTCGATGGTTCAGCCAACATCAATCTGCCTGGTGTGAATACTTCTGGTTCTCAAGACACAAGCGGGAATGCCGCAACTGCAACTGCTCTCGCAACTGCTCGAACGATTGGTGGTGTTTCTTTCGATGGTTCAGCGAACATCAACCTAGTTAGTGGCTCAATCCCTGACAACGCAGCAGACACTAGCGGGAATGCCGCAACTGCAACTGCTTTAGCAACTGCTCGAACGATTGGTGGTGTTTCTTTCGATGGTACAGGGAACATCACTCTAGTTAGCGGCTCAATCCCTAACAACGCAGCAGACACAAGCGGAACAGCCGCTACTGCAACTCTCGCATCAACTGTAACTGTATCTGACAGCAACGCAAATTCGAATCTTGACTTGGTTTTCACCGATGGTAGTAATGCACTTTTGGAAGACAATGGTGCGTTATATTACAACCCATCTACAGGGACGCTCAGAGTTCCAAATCTAACTGTTAGCGGCACAACAACCACAGTTGACACCGTGACCATGAATGCCGCAAACGCAATTGTCTTTGAAGGGGAGACTGCTGATGCCCACGAAACAACGCTCTCAATAGTGGATCCGACAGCAGACCACACCTACAAGCTTCCTGACTTGGGTAGCACAGCAGATGAAGGATTCCTAGCGGCCTTTGCCGCAAATCCAGGAACTAGCCCTCTAATCACAGCCACTCCAACAGAGTTGAACTATGTCGATGGTGTTACTTCTGCTATACAGACGCAATTAGATGCAAAGCAATCATCTGTTTCAGGCGCGGCCTCAACGATAACAGGTTCTAACCTAACGGCATCCAGGGCGGTAGTTTCAAACGCTTCTGGAAAAGTCGCTGTTTCAGCAGTAACAAGCACAGAACTAGGCTACTTGGATGGCGTTACTTCTGCCATACAGACGCAACTGGATGCAAAGCAAGCAACAATCACAGGTGCGGCCACTACGATAGACGACTCCAACCTAACGGCATCCAGGGCGGTAGTTTCAAACGCTTCTGGAAAAGTTGCTGTATCAGCAGTAACAAGCACAGAACTAGGCTACTTAGATGGCGTTACTTCTGCTATACAGACGCAACTTGACAACATATCTGGTGCAAGTGGAATATCTGATGTTGTTGATGACAGTTCTCCGCAATTGGGTGGAGATCTAGACTCAAATGGAAATACAATCCAACTCAAGAACGGAGCTACAAGTGCAGGTTTCATTCAATTCTTCGAAGATTCGGACAACGGCACAAACAAAGTCACGCTTATTGGACCCGCCGCAACTACAGATGTCACTATAACTCTGCCTGCGACAGCCGGAACAGTTGCTCTTACTTCTGGCAATATTAGTGGAAATGCTGCAGGTCTTTCTAGTACACTCGCAGTCGGAAGCGGAGGAACAGGCGCTACGAGCCTAACAGACGGCGGTATTCTCCTTGGTTCTGGAACAGGCCCGATAACAGCAATGGGCGTTCTTGCCGATGGCGCTATGATTGTTGGTGACGGAACAGGAGATCCAGTAGCAGAAAGCGGCGCTACGCTCAGAACATCAATTGGTGTTGATGCTGCAGGAACAGACAACTCAACCGATGTGACACTCGTCACATCAAGCCACGATTACCTCT
>VMHT01218636.1_pt1 | contig 130130 bp, 128 predicted proteins | sample 4693611 | NCBI WGS metagenome assembly VMHT01 (sample SAMN12280063, study PRJNA550983) | marine metagenome | isolation source: seawater sampled from same location over 5 years 0.02-0.2 micron viral filtrate | place: USA: collected off the coast of southern California halfway between the port... ... | reverse complement strand
TTCCGCGCCGCGATGTGAAAGAAATCGCCCGCGAGTTGATTACCCATTTTGGCGATATTTCCGCCGTCATGTCGGCACCGCCCGACGAGCTGGTGAAATTCGACAATATCACGCCGCGTGTGGCGCATGAATTTTTGACCATTCAAGCCGCCGCCTTGCGCCTCGGCCAATCCAAAATATTAAAGGGCGACTTGCTGGCCAGTTGGGATGATTTGGTGATTTATTGCCGCACCAAAATGGCCGAGAATGAAGTGGAAGAATTTCATGTGCTGTTTCTCGACAAGCAAAACCGCATCATTGCCGATGAGATGATGGGGCGCGGCACGGTGGACCATACGCCGGTCTATTCGCGCGAAGTGCTGAAACGCGCGCTGGCATTAAACGCCACCGCCCTCATCATCGCGCATAATCACCCCAGCGGCGACCCCTCGCCCTCTAAGGCTGATATTGAAATGACCTATAAGCTGCGCGACCTCGCCCAGAGTTTCAACATTGCCCTGCACGACCATCTCATCATTGCGCGCGGCGAAGTGCTGAGTTTTAAATCGCAAGGTTTGTTGTGAGGCATTTTTATACGGCTACACACACTTAAATCGCCTGCTCGCCTTTATTGCCTTGTCCGACTCTGGTAAGCCGAGACCATAAGGAGAGTATTCATGATTCCACGTTATGCCCGCCCCGATATGACCGCCCTTTGGGAGGCCGAAAGCCGTTTTTCCATTTGGTTGGAAATTGAAACTCACGCCATGGACGCCATGGTGAAATTGGGCATTGTGCCGGAAGACGCCGCCAAAGCCCTGCGCGAAAAAGGCGGCTTTGATGTTGACCGGATTGATGAGATTGAGCGCGAAGTAAAGCACGATGTCATCGCCTTTCTGACCAGCCTGTCGGAACATGTCGGGCCGGAAGCGCGCTTTGTGCATCAGGGCATGACCTCATCTGACGTGTTGGATACCTGCTTTAATGTGCAGCTTGTGCGGGCCAGCGATATATTGCTGAAGGATATGGACGCCCTGCTGGCCGCCCTTAAAAAGCGCGCTATGGAGCATAAAATGACGGCCACGATTGGCCGCAGCCACGGCATTCACGCCGAGCCGACAACTTTCGGCTTAAAGCTGGCGCAAGCCTATGCCGAATTTGACCGCTGCCGCGACCGCCTCATTGCGGCGCGCAAAGAAATCGCCACTTGCGCCATTTCCGGCGCGGTCGGCACTTTTGCCAATATCGACCCATCGGTTGAAGAACATGTTGCCGAGGCAATGGGGCTTGAGGTTGAGCCGGTCTCGACGCAAGTCATTCCCCGCGACCGCCATGCCATGTTTTTTGCCACTTTGGGCGTGATTGCCTCCAGCATGGAACGGCTCGCCGTTGAAGTGCGCCATTTGCAGCGCACGGAAGTTTTGGAAGCGGAAGAATATTTTTCAGAAGGCCAAAAAGGCTCCTCAGCCATGCCGCATAAGCGCAATCCGATTTTGACCGAGAACCTGACCGGCTTGGCGCGCTTGGTGCGCGGCATGGCCGTGCCGGCGATGGAAAATGTTGCGCTTTGGCATGAGCGCGATATTTCTCATTCCTCGGTTGAACGCATGATTGGCCCGGACGCCACCATCACGCTGGATTTTGCGCTGGTGCGCCTGACCAATGTGATTGACAATTTGCTGGTCTATCCGGAGCGCATGCAAGCCAATCTCGACAAGCTGGGCGGTTTGGTGCATTCGCAGCGCGTGCTGTTGGCGCTGACCCAAGCCGGTGTCAGCCGCGAAGATGCTTATCGGTTGGTGCAGCGCAATGCCATGCCGGTATGGCGCGGCGAAGGGCAATTCCTCGATTTGCTGAAGGCCGATGAGGAAGTGATTTTGAGCGATGATGAATTGGAGGCGCTGTTTGATTTGGGCTATCACTTCAAACATGTCGATACGATTTTTGCCCGCGTTTTCGGAGCAGAATAATTGCTCGAATCACGCGTATTGATTAATTTAGCGGTCATCTGACGGAGACAAATTATGTCGCAGCGGCGTCAAATATATGAGGGTAAGGCCAAAGTTCTGTTTGAAGGGCCTGAAACCGGCACGCTCATTCAGTATTTCAAGGACGACACCACCGCCTTTAACGCTGAAAAACATGAAATCATGGACGGCAAAGGCGTGCTAAATGCGCGCATTTCTGAATATATTTTCAGCCAGCTTGAGGCGTCCGGCGTGCCGACGCATTTTATCGAGACCCTCAGCCCGCGCGAACAGCTTGTCCGCCAAGCTGAGATTATTCCGCTCGAAGTGGTGGTGCGGAATGTCGCCGCCGGTTCTTTGGTGAAGCGTTTGGGCCTGACTGAAGGCGAGACCCTACCTCGCCCGCTGGTTGAGTTTTATTATAAAGATGATGCGCTGGGCGACCCGCTTATCTCAGAAGACCATATTGCGGTATTTGGCTGGTGCAGTGCTGATGAGCTGGCTGAGATTGTGACACTGGCGCGCCAAATCAATGACCGCATGGTTGAGATATTTGCGGCTGTCGGCATTCGGCTGGTGGATTTCAAATTGGAATTTGGCCGCGTGGCAGATGGTGCCGGACAAAAAATTGTGCTGGCCGATGAGATTAGTCCCGATAGCTGTCGGCTGTGGGATATTGAATCCAATGAGAAAATGGACAAGGACCGCTTCCGACAAAATTTGGGCGGCATGGTAGATGCTTATCAGCAAGTGGCGGAACGCCTCGGCCTGACAAGCGACATTAACGATAATTAGGAAATACGATGAAAGCGACCATTCACATTACCCTCAAAAACGGCGTGCTCGACCCCCAAGGCAAGGCGATTGAAAATGCGCTGAGTCAGCTTGGCTTTCAGGGCGTTGACGAGGTGCGTCAAGGCAAGCTGGTTGAAGTCAATCTGAGCGAGAGCGATCCGGCGAAAGCCGAAGCCGCGCTGACCGATATGTGCGAGAAGCTGCTCGCCAATACGGTGATTGAGAATTATCACATCCATCTTGATAGCGAGTAGGCAATGCAAGCATCGGTTATTGTTTTCCCCGGTTCAAACTGCGACCGCGATGTCGCCGTTTGTGTCGAAGCGGCAATGGGCAAAGCGCCCCTCATGGCATGGCATGGCGATGCCAGCCTGCCCAAAAGCGATTTGATTGTGCTGCCCGGCGGGTTTTCTTATGGCGATTATTTGCGCTGCGGCTCAATGGCGGCCAATAGCCCGATTATGCGTGAGGTTGTCGCGCAAGCCGAAAAAGGCGCCGCCGTGCTGGGTATTTGCAACGGCTTTCAAGTCTTGACCGAATGCGGCTTACTGCCCGGCGTGCTGATGCAAAATCAGGGACTGAATTTTGTCTGCCGCAATACGCGCCTCAATGTCAGCAATAATAAAACCGCCTTCACCGCCCAATATGAAGCCGATGAAGAGATTATCGTGCCGGTGGCGCATAATGAGGGCAATTATTTCGCCGATGATGACACGCTGAAACAATTACAAGATGAAGACCGCATCGCCTTCACCTATGCGGCGGGAGACAACCCCAATGGGGCGTGTCTCGATATTGCGGGCATTTGCGATAAGGCGGGCCGCATTGTCGGCATGATGCCGCATCCTGAGCGGCGCGCCGAAACCGCATTGGGCGGCGAAGACGGCAAGCGCATGTTTACCGGCATTGTGGAGGCGCTGTCATGAGCGGGCATATTAATGATACGGAAATTACCGATGCGCTGGTTGCCGAACACGGGCTGACGCCGGATGAATTTAAAATGGTCTGCGACCATATGGGGCGCGTGCCGAATTATACTGAATTGGGTGTTTTCTCAGTCATGTGGTCGGAGCATTGCTCTTATAAATCCTCGCGCAAATGGCTGAAAAAACTGCCGGTCAATGGGCCTCAAGTCATTCAAGGGCCGGGCGAAAATGCCGGTGTGATTGATATTGGTGATGGCGATGCGGCGGTTTTCAAAATGGAAAGCCATAATCACCCGTCATTTATTGAGCCTTATCAGGGCGCGGCCACCGGTGTCGGCGGCATTATGCGCGATGTATTCACCATGGGCGCGCGTCCGGTTGCCAATCTTAACGCGCTGCGTTTTGGCCAGCCCAACCATGCCAAAACCCGCCATCTTGTGGCCGGTGTCGTGTCGGGCATTGGCGGTTACGGCAATTGCATGGGCGTGCCGACTGTCGGCGGCGAGATTAATTTCGACCCCAGCTATAACGGCAATATTTTGGTTAATGCCATGTGCGTCGGCGTGGCGCGCACCGATAAGATTTTTTACGCTGCCGCCACCGGCATTGGTTCGCCGGTTGTTTATGTCGGCTCCAAAACCGGCCGCGACGGCATTCATGGCGCGACCATGGCCTCGGCTGAGTTTGACGATGCGTCGGAAGAAAAACGCCCGACCGTGCAAGTCGGTGACCCGTTTACCGAAAAGCTGCTGCTCGAAGCCTGCCAAGAATTAATGGCGTCTGATGCGATTATCGGCATTCAGGATATGGGCGCGGCGGGCCTCACCTCCTCCTCGGTTGAAATGGCCGATAAGGGCGGCGTCGGTATTCAGCTCAATCTAGATAAAGTGCCGTGCCGCGAAACCCATATGACCGGCTATGAAATGCTGCTGTCGGAAAGCCAAGAGCGCATGTTGATGGTGCTGAAGCCGGGCCGCGAGCCGGAGGCCGAAGCCATTTTCACCCGTTGGGGGCTGGATTTCGCCGTGATTGGCGAGCTGACCGATACGGGCCGCATGGTGGTGCATCATGAGGGGCAGATGATTGCCGATATGCCGCTTGGCCCGCTGGCCGATGGCGCGCCTGAATATGACCGCCCGCATGTGGCGACCCCGCCAGCTGCCGATTTCGACACCGCTCTGCTGGCCAATGCGCCGGATATGGCGACAGCGTTAACGACGCTCATGGCGTCATCAGAGATTGCTTCGCGCCGCTGGGTCTATGAGCAATATGACTCCATGGTGATGGGCGACACGCTTGCCGGACCGGGCGGAGATGCCGCTTTGGTGCGGGTGCATGGCACGCAAAAAGCCTTGGCCATCTCAACCGATGTGACCCCGCGCTATTGCTTTGCTGACCCGATTGAGGGCGGCAAACAGGCCGTCGCCGAAGCCTATCGCAATATCTCAGCCACCGGCGCGACGCCCTTGGCGATTACCAATTGCCTGAATTTCGGCAATCCGGAACGCGCCGAGATTATGGGGCAATTTGTCGGCTGCCTTGAGGGCATGGGCGAAGCGGGCCGCACGCTCGACTTCCCCGTCGTCTCGGGCAATGTGTCGCTTTACAATGAGACCAACGGCACCGGCATTTTGCCAACCCCGGCCATTGGCGGCGTTGGCCTGCTAAAGCAACTCGACAAAGCCGTGGGCAATCGCTTTACCGCCGAGGGCCAGATGATTTATCTGCTCGGCGAGACCAAAGGTCATTTGGGCGCGTCGCTTTATCAGCGTGACATATTGGGCGATGAGAGCGTCTTTGCCCCGCCACGGGTTGACCTTGCGGCAGAATCCGCGCATGGCGAACTGGTGCGCGCGGCGATTGATAAAGGGCTTATTGCGGCGGCGCATGATATTTCCGATGGCGGCCTGGCCGTCGCTTTGGCTGAAATGGCCATTGGGCAAAATATCGGTGCCGAGATAAGCGCTGAGGGCGATACCGGCTTCTGGTTTGGCGAAGACCAAGCGCGCTATGTGCTGGCTGTTGATGCTGATAAGGCCGCCGCATTTGAGGCGCTGGCCGCCGGTCTGCCTGTGCAGAAAATCGGCACAACCACTGGCGCGGAATTGAAATTCGGTGATACAGTCACCATATCAGTCAAGCAACTGCATGACTTGAATGAGGGTTGGTTTCCGGCCCTCATGCAAGGATAGCTGCAAGATAGGGATGCCCCCATGCCGATGAGCGCCGGTGAACTGGAACATATGATACGCGCCGCCCTGCCCGATGCAGAGGTGGAGATTACCGATTTGCGCGGCGATGGCGACCATTATGCGGCGCGTGTTGTCAGCCCTAGCTTTAAGGGCAAGACGCGCGTGCAGCAGCATCAAATGGTCTATGACGCCATTGAGGGTGGCATGGGCGAGGAATTACACGCATTGGCCTTGCAAACCGGCGTACCGGACAACATATAGCAAATATGGCCGTCACATGAGATGGCTGAGGAGCAGATTATGAGCGAAATTAATGAAGTCATTCAGGGCGAAATCGGCAGCGCCGATGTGGTTCTTTTCATGAAGGGCACGCCGGTGTTTCCGCAATGCGGCTTCTCCAGCCAAGTTGTGCAAATTCTGTCACATGTCGGCATTCCCTTTAAGGGCATTAATGTGCTGGAAGATGATAATTTGCGCGAAGGCATTAAGAGCTTCTCAAACTGGCCGACCATTCCGCAGCTTTACGTCAAAGGCGAGTTTGTCGGCGGCTGCGATATTATTCGCGAAATGTTTGAGGAGGGCGAATTGCGCCCCTTCCTCGATGAAAAAGGCATTGAAGCGGCGTCTTAACCCCCCGTTTCACGCAAAGAAAAAGCCCGCCAATTTGGCGGGCTTTTTTGTCGATACGAGCCATAAAGCTCTAATTGCGCGAGTAAAACTCGACCACAAGATTGGGTTCCATCTGAACCGGATAAGGAATATCGGTCAGTTGCGGCACTTGTGCCAGCGACGCTGTCATTTTGCTGTGATCAACCGACAGATATTCCGGAATGTCACGCTCAGCGCTTTGAATGGCTTCCAAAACAACATTGAGGTTACGTGACTTCTCACGAACCTCAACAACATCACCGATTTTCAGACGACGGCTTGGAATGTTACAACGGCGACCATTGACCATCACATGACCGTGATTGACAAATTGGCGCGCTGCGAAAACAGTGGTTACGAATTTGGCACGATAGACAATCGCATCAAGGCGGCTTTCCAGCAGGCCAACGAGGTTTTCGCTGGTATCGCCCTTCACCCGAACCGCTTCGGCATAAATGCCTTTAAACTGCTTTTCGGTAATATTGCCGTAATAGCCTTTAAGCTTTTGCTTGGCGCGCAGCTGGGTGCCGAAATCCGACAATTTACCGCGGCGGCGTTGGCCATGTTGACCCGGGCCGTAATCACGGCGGTTTACCGGGCTCTTAGGGCGACCCCAAATATTCTCGCCCAAGCGGCGGTCAATTTTATACTTCGTCGAAAGGCGCTTGCTCATGCGGCGCTGTCCTTACATTTGCTCAAATAAAAAGCGCGAGACCATTTCTCGCGGGATTGGCGCGTAATATACGCAAGAGAAGCGCGTTGTCAAACAGGATTTTCATCCTTCTTAAGGTCTTTTTTTTCTGACCCCTCAGGGTCGGCAAGACCGCGTGAAATCGCGGCGACCCGCGGCTTCAACAGTTTGTCCTGAGCGCCCCGCGGCCAGCGCAAAAGCGCGTTTATTATGCCTCTCAGCGTCTGTACATCCTGCTCGGTCAGTCCGGCGCGGTTATAAATATTTCGGATATTACGCGCCATGGCCGGTTTTTTTTCAGGCGGCGCGAGAAAGCCCGCCGCGTCCAAAGCCGCCTCCATATGCTCAAACATGGCATTTATCTCGCCCCGAGTCGCGGGCCGCGCATCTTGCATATCAAGCTGCGTGTCCGGCGTCTCATCGGCGGCTTGATAATATTCATAGCCCATCAGCAAAACCGCTTGCGCCAAATTAAGCGATGAGAAATCCGGATTGAGCGGCACGCTGCAAATCGCATCGGCCAGCGAAATATCTTCATTATCGAGGCCGGTGCGCTCGCAGCCGAATAAAATGCCGCTTTGTGGATGAGTGTCATTCTGCCGTGCGCGCATCTCAACCGCCAGCTTAGCCGGGGTCAAAACCGGCTTGACCATATCGCGCTGCCGCGCCGTAGTAGCCACCACAAAGCCCAAATCGGCCGTGGCATCGGCTACGCTGTCAAACAGGCGATGATTGTCAATCAGCCCCTCAGCGCCGGCCGCTGCCTTGACCGCACGCTCCATTTGCCAGCCCGCGCGCGGACTGACCAAGCGCAAATCAGTAAGGCCAAAATTCAACATGGCGCGGGCGACCGTGCCAATATTCTCGCCTAATTGCGCGCCAACCAGTATAATGGCCGGAGACGCGTTAACAGCCTGTGTCGATTTTTTTTCCATTTGCGTGAAATAAGCTAAAGACAGGCTTTAATCAATGCGGGCATTTTGCTATACGCTAGACAGTCGTAAACGAGGGAAAACTATGTCAAAAATAAAAGTTGAAAATCCAATCGTTGAACTGGATGGCGACGAGATGACTCGCATCATCTGGCAGATGATTAAAGATAAACTCATTGACCCCTATCTCGACATTGACCTGCAATATTACGATCTGGGTATTGAAGCGCGCGATGAGACGGATGACCAAATCACCATTGATGCGGCTGAAGCCATTAAAGCCGTCGGCGTCGGCGTGAAATGCGCCACCATCACCCCCGATGAAGCGCGGGTTGAGGAATTTGGCCTGAAGCAAATGTGGCGCTCGCCCAATGGCACCATTCGCAATATTTTGGGCGGCACAGTGTTTCGCGAGCCGATTATTTGTCGCAATGTGCCGCGCCTTGTGCCGGGCTGGACCGACCCGATTGTTATCGGGCGTCACGCCTATGGCGACCAATATCGCGCCACGGATTTTGTTGTGCCCGGCAAGGGCAAGCTGACCATGAAATGGGAAGCCGAGGATGGCAGCGACACGAAGGAATTTGACGTATTTGATTTTCCGGGCGGCGGCGTCTCAATGGCCATGTATAATCTCGATGACAGCATTCGCGATTTCGCCCGCGCCTGCATGCTTTATGCGCTGGACCGCGGCTGGCCGCTTTATCTATCCACCAAAAACACGATTTTGAAAGCCTATGACGGGCGCTTTAAGGATTTATTCCAAGAGATCTTCGACGCTGAATTTAAAGACCAATTCGCCAAATTGGGCATTGATTACGAACACCGGCTGATTGATGACATGGTCGCCGCCGCTCTGAAATGGAACGGTAAATTTGTCTGGGCGTGTAAAAACTATGATGGCGATGTGCAATCCGACACGGTGGCGCAAGGCTTTGGCTCATTGGGACTGATGACCTCCGTATTGCTGACGCCCGATGGCAAGACTATGGAAGCCGAAGCGGCGCATGGCACGGTGACGCGACATTATCGCGCCCATCAACGCGGCGAAGAAACCTCAACCAATTCAATCGCCTCGATTTTCGCATGGACGCGCGGCCTGACCAAGCGCGCCGAGCTGGATAATAATCAAGCGCTGGCCGATTTCTCGCTCACGCTTGAGAAGACCTGCGTCAGCACAGTGGAGCGCGGATCCATGACCAAGGATTTGGCGCTGCTGGTCGGCGAAGGCCAAAAATGGCTCAGCACTGAGGGCTTCCTCGACAAGCTCAATGAGAATTTGGAAGCCGCGCTCTCTTCGAAATAAGCGGCGAAAGAGGTTGCGCTAAAGCAGCTTTTCAATCGCGGCAATCGCGTCATCGGCGGCACTGACATCGGCCCCACCGGCTTGCGCCATATCGGGCCGCCCGCCGCCGCCCTTGCCGCCCATGGCCTCCGAACCGGCCTGAACCAGCGTCACCGCATTAAATTTTTCGGTCAAATCATCCGTCACGCCAACGGCAATACCCGCCTTGTCGCCATCAATGCCGATAAACACCACGACGCCGCTACCGATTTGTGCCTTGGCATCATCAACCAGCCCGCGCAATTGTTTGGCCGGCAGGCCGTCAAGACAGCGCGCCATAAAGGCCGTGCCATTGACCATGCGCGTCGGGTCTTCCGATGCGCCCGCGCCACCCGAGGCGGCGGCCAAGGCCAGTTGTTTTTTGGTCTCGCTCAATTCGCGGTCAAGGTTTTTGCGTTCTTCCAGCAGTTTGCTGATGCGCGTCGGCAGGTCTTCAACCGCCACTTTTAATTCACTGGTCGCCGCATGCAGCACATGCTCATGCGCCGCAATATGCGCCAATGCGCCCGCGCCGGTGCGCGCCTCAATGCGCCGCACACCCGACGCCACCGCGCCCTCTTGCGAAATTTTCAGCAGGCCGATATCACCCAGACGCCGCACATGCGTGCCGCCGCATAGCTCAACCGAATAGGCGGCATCGTCTTTATCCTCGCGGCCCATGCCCATAGACAGCACGCGCACTTCTTCGCCATATTTCTCGCCAAACAGCGCCAAGGCCCCCGCATCAATCGCCTCATCCGGCGTCATCAGGCGCGTCGCCACCTCGTCATTTTGACGGATAATGCGATTGACCAGCGCCTCCACCGTGTCGATTTCATTATCATTCATGGCGCGCGGATGGGAAAAATCGAAGCGCAAATGATGCTCATTCACCAGCGAACCCTTTTGGGTTACATGGTCGCCCAAGACACGGCGCAACGCCTCATGCAGCAAATGCGTCGCCGAGTGATTGGCGCGAATGGCATCGCGGCGCGACGCGTCAATTTGTTGATGCACCAAATCGCCAAGCGCAATCTTGCCCGCGCTGATGGTGCCGTGCAGCACATGCACATCGCCCAAACGTTTTTGCGTATCGTCAATATTTACCGCCAGCCCGTCTTCGCTCGACACTGTGCCGGTGTCGCCCACCTGTCCGCCGCTCTCGGCATAGAAAGGCGTTTGATTGAGCATCAGCGCCACCGTGTCGCCCTTACCGGCCTCGCTCACCGGCGCGCCCTCTTTGACAATGGCCAGCACTTGGCCTTCGGCGGCGGCGGATTGATAGCCGACAAATTCGGTCGCGCCATGCGTGTTACGCAAGTCGAACCAAACCGCTTCGGTTTCTTGCTGACCCGAGCCGCTCCAATTGGCGCGCGCCTCGGCGCGTTGTTTTTCCATAGCCGTATCAAAGCCATCCGTATCCACCGCCAGGCCGCGCTCGCGCAGCGCGTCTTGCGTCAAATCCAGCGGGAAGCCGTAAGTGTCATAAAGTTTAAACGCCACCTCACCGGCCAACGTCTTGCCCGTTAAATTGGCGAGCTCATCATCCAGCAATTTCAGGCCGCGGCCCAACATGTCGCGAAAGCGTTCTTCTTCATGGCGCAGCGTCTCGACAATCAGCGCATTGGCGCGCTCAAGCTCAGGATAAGCGGCGGCCATTTGGGTTTTCAGCGCGGGCACAAGCTGCCACAGCAAGGGCTCTTTCGTGCCCAGCATATGGGCGTGACGCATAGCGCGCCGCATGATGCGGCGCAGCACATAACCGCGCCCCTCATTGGACGGCAATACGCCATCGGCAATCAAAAATGCCGATGAGCGCAAATGGTCGGCAATGACGCGGTGGCTGACAGCCAAATCGCCGCTCGCCGATTGCCCCGAATGATCGGCCGAGGCCTCAATCAGATGATACATTAAATCCGTATCATAATTATCGTGCTTGCCTTGCAGCAGCGCGCCAATGCGCTCCAGTCCCATGCCGGTATCAATGCTCGGCTTGGGCAGGTCGATGCGCGTGCCATCTGCCTGCTGCTCAAATTGCATAAAGACGAGATTCCATATCTCGATAAAGCGGTCGCCATCCTCATCAGGGCTGCCCGGGGGGCCACCGGCAATCGCCTCGCCATGGTCAAAAAAGATTTCCGAACACGGCCCGCAAGGTCCGGTATCGCCCATCGACCAGAAATTATCTGACGTGGCGATGCGGATGATTTTCTCATCCGGCAATCCGGCGATTTTTTTCCAAAGGCCGAAAGCCTCTTCGTCATCGGCATAAACGGTCGCCAATAATTTATCGCGCGGTATGCCCAATTCCTTGGTTAAAAACGTCCAGGCATACTCAATCGCGTCTTCTTTGAAGTAATCGCCAAAAGAAAAATTGCCCAGCATTTCAAAAAATGTGTGGTGACGGGCCGTATAGCCGACATTGTCGAGGTCATTATGCTTGCCACCGGCGCGCACGCATTTTTGCGATGAGGTTGCGCGCTGATAGGGCGGCGTCTCTTGGCCGGTGAAATAGTTTTTAAACGGCACCATGCCGGCATTGGTGAATAGAAGCGTCGGATCATTCAGCGGCACGAGCGGGCTGGACGCCACAAGCTCATGGTCTCTGTCGCCGAAAAAATCCAGAAATGCGCTGCGGATATCCGCCAGACCTGTTGACATAATTACCTCACTTCTACGCTGTTGTAACCGCTCCGAGCGGAGGCGACAAGCGCAACGGGCTGACAAATTGCCTCGATGAGCCCAATTAGGCCGCCAAAACAAAAAGGCCCGACATAAAGCCGGGCCTTTTCAAATTGCTTGGTCTCGGATGCTAGCTCGCCGCTTCTTCCATTGGCGGCTCGTCATCTTGACCCTCAGTCATTTTGCTTTCCTCTTGGGTCAGCTCTTCAATATCGACCAGTCCGGCATCGGCGCGGACTTTTTCTTCAATCTCATCGGCCATGTCAGGGTTTTCCAGCAGGAATTTGCGGGTGTTTTCTTTACCCTGCCCAATACGCTGCGTGCCATAGCTATACCAGCTACCCGATTTCTCAACCACACCGGCTTTTACGCCAAGGTCAATCAACTCACCCATTTTGGAAATGCCTTCGCCATAGAGAATGTCAAATTCAACGACGCGGAAAGGCGGCGCCACTTTGTTTTTTACAACTTTGACGCGGGTATGGTTACCGATAACTTCATCACGGTCTTTAATCGCGCCAATGCGGCGAATATCCAGACGACAAGATGAATAGAATTTCAGCGCATTACCACCTGTCGTGGTTTCGGGCGAGCCGAACATCACGCCGATTTTCATCCGAATTTGGTTGATGAAAATCACCATTGTATTGGACCGCGAAATCGAACCGGTCAGCTTTCTGAGCGCTTGGCTCATCAACCGTGCTTGCAAGCCCGGCAGGCTGTCGCCCATATCGCCTTCCAATTCCGCGCGCGGGGTTAACGCCGCCACGGAGTCAATGACCAGCACATCCACCGCGCCGGAGCGCACCAGCGTGTCGGCAATCTCAAGGGCTTGCTCGCCATTATCGGGCTGCGAAATCAACAAATCTTCAATATCAACGCCCAGCTTATTGGCATAGGCCGGGTCGAGCGCGTGTTCCGCATCGATAAAGCCGCAAATGCCGCCGGTCTTTTGCGCCTCAGCCACAGTGTGCAGCGCCAAAGTCGTTTTACCCGAACTTTCAGGCCCGTAAATTTCAATAATCCGGCCCCGTGGCAAACCGCCAATACCCAACGCGATATCAAGCCCCAGCGACCCGGTTGAAATCGACTCGATTTCAACAATATTCTCGGGATCGCCCAGCTTCATCACGGAGCCTTTGCCGTAATTTTTCTCAATTTGAGAAAGAGCCGCTTCCAGCGCTTTCTTCTTTTCTTCACTCTTTTCCATGAGTTTCACTACCTCAGCCATAACGTCTCCTCCGTTATTTCATAGCCCACCCCAGTGGGCAATGAGACATTATGTTCTCATTTTGTTCTATTTGTCCAGAACAAATTTAACCGCTTGTTATTGCTTGTTTTTCAGAGATTTGCGGGCTGTGAATAAGTGTCCGCAATGGCGAGATGTGCCGCCATTGCAGAGAATCAGTCGTCGCGATAAACCCGCTCGCGCTTCTCATGACGCTCTTGCGCTTCCAGCCCCAAAGTGGCAATCGGGCGCGCATCCAGCCGCTTCAGGCTGATTGGCTCGCCGCTTTCCTCGCAATAGCCATAAGTCTTGTCTTCAATGCGCCGCAGTGCCGAGTCGATTTTATTAATGAGCTTGCGATGGCGGTCACGCGTGCGCAATTCAAGCTGCTTTTCAGCTTCCGAATTGGCGCGGTCAACATCATCGGGATGCTGCTCGCTTTCATTTTGCAAGCCAATCACGGTCTCTTTCGTACCTTTAATGATGTCTTCTTTCCAATCCAACAATTTGCGGCGAAAATATTCGCGCTGGCGCGCGTTCATAAACGGCTCATCGTCACTCGGTAAATAATTCTTTGGCAGTCGGGTCGCCATGTAAGCCTCTTAAAAGTTTCTTCTACATGCCCTGCCACAAGGCAAGCGCTTTTTCTATATGCAATCTTGGCCGTTAAATCAAGCTGCGATGATGCACCGACCACAGCTAAAATGGGGTTGCGCCACAATGCCCTTGCCCTTAATGTTTGCCGCCATATGTGACCCGTTATAGGGTTTTTCTGCCGACACGGCCAAAAATAGGAAAGATTGATGACCGAAAAGTTTCAAGGCACTGAGAATTATATTGCCACGGAAGATTTGCGTATTGCGGTTAATGCCGCGTTAACGCTGGAGCGTCCCCTGCTGATTAAGGGCGAGCCGGGCACCGGCAAAACCGTGCTCGCGGAAGAAGTATCCAAAGCATTGGATATGGAACTCATCACCTGGCACATTAAATCAACCACCAAGGCGCAACAGGGCCTTTATGAATATGACGCCATTACGCGCCTGCGCGACAGCCAATTGGGCGATGAGCGCGTGAAGGATGTGAAGAACTACATCAATAAGGGCAAGCTGTGGGAAGCCTTTCAGCAAGACAAGCGCGTCGTGCTGCTGATTGATGAGATTGATAAAGCCGATATCGAGTTTCCAAATGACTTGCTGCAAGAACTCGACCGCATGGAATTTTATGTCTATGAGACCGGCGAGACGATTAAAGCGGAACAGCGCCCGCTGGTTATCATCACCTCGAATAATGAAAAAGAATTGCCGGACGCATTTTTGCGCCGCTGCTTCTTCCATTATATTTCATTCCCCGATGCCGACACGATGAGCCAAATCGTCAATGTGCATTATCCCGATATTAAGGACCGTCTGGTGAAAAGCGCGCTCAGCTCTTTTTACGAGGTGCGCGATGTGCCGGGCCTGAAGAAAAAGCCCTCAACCTCTGAATTGCTGGACTGGCTGAAGCTGTTGATGAATGAAGATATTGACCCTGAAACTTTGCGCGAGCAGGATGAAGGCAAGATGATTCCGCCGCTACATGGTGCGCTGATTAAGAATGAGCAAGATGTGCATTTGTTTGAGCGTCTGGCCTTTTTGGCCCGCAGGGAACGCAATTAGCGGTTTAGAAATGGAGCGAACCGATGTTCGTTAATTTTTTCCACGAGTTGAAGTCGGCCAATGTGCCGGTCTCCTTGCGCGAATATTTGTCGCTTTTGGAGGCGCTCGACCATGACGTTATCGATAATAATGTCGAGGAATTTTACTATTTGTCAAAATCGGCATTGGTGAAAGATGAGCGCAATCTCGATAAATTCGACCAAGTTTTCGGCACTGTCTTTAAGGGGCTGGAAAGCCTGGGCGAAGGCGATATCGCTGAAATCCCTGAAGATTGGCTGCAAACGCTGACCGAAAAATTCCTCACCGAAGAGGAAAAAGCCGAGATTGAGAAATTGGGCGGCTGGGATAAAATTATGGAGGAGCTGAAAAAGCGCCTCGAGGAACAAGAAGGCCGCCATGAAGGCGGTAATAAATGGATTGGCACGGGCGGCACCTCGCCTTTCGGCTCCGATGGATATAATCCCGAAGGCGTGCGCATCGGCCAAGACAAAAACAAAAACTTCAAAGCGGTGAAGGTCTGGGACAAGCGCGAATATAAAAATCTCGATGACTCGGTCGAGCTTGGCACGCGTAATATTAAGGTCGCGCTGCGCCGTTTGCGCCAATTTGCCCGCGATGGCGAGGCCGATATGCTCGACCTTGATGATACGATTAAATCAACCGCCAATGCCGGGTATCTCGACATTAAGCTGATTGCCGAGCGCCGTAATAAGGTCAAGGTTCTGGTGTTTTTCGATATTGGCGGCTCAATGGATCCGCATATTCGCCTGTGCGAGGAACTGTTCTCGGCCGCCAGCAGCGAATTTAAAAATATGGAATATTTCTACTTCCATAACTGCCTTTATGAGGGCGTGTGGAAGGATAATAGCCGCCGCCATACCGAGAAAATGAACACATGGGATGTGCTGCATACTTATGGCAGTGATTACAAAGTGATTTTCATCGGCGATGCCAGCATGAGCCCCTATGAGGTGACTTATGAGGGCGGCAGTGTCGAGCATTGGAATGAAGAGCCGGGCGCGCTTTGGCTGAAACGGGTCACCGATATTTATGAAAGCTGCATCTGGCTGAACCCGCTGGGCGAACGCTATTGGGAACACACGGCCTCTTTGCAAATCATCAAACAGCTTTTCAATGACCGCATGTATCCGCTGACCCTTGAGGGGCTGGACGGCGCGATGCGCGAGTTAAGCCGAGGATAATTATTCCTGTTGATAGGCGCAATTTAGCCGCCGACACGAAGTATTATCGCCAAGTAAGAAAACGCTCAACCGCCTTCCGGCGGTTGACGACCAGCTTTCGGCTGCGAACGACAGCCCAGCGAGCTTGCTGGCTTGGGGCTGGAGGTTAACGCCTAGCCGAAAATAAACCTGAATCAAACCATCCGCCCACACGATATGCGTTCGAGGCGTCTCTCGACAAATTCAGTGTTACTTCGGGGTTTATCAAATATTATTATTGACTCCAGCGCATCACCACAAGCCACCCTTTCGCGGCTCGCCGGCGCGCTAGCGCAAAGCGGCGGTAAAGCGCTGAATACGGGTGCAGGCCTCGACAAGGTTGTCGTCAGATGTGGCATAGCTGATACGGAAGAAAGGCGATAAGCCAAACGCTTCGCCATGCACCACGGCCACGCCCTCAGCCTCTAATAGGGCTTTGGCAAAGGCCTCGTCGCTATCAATCACCGTGCCACCCTGTCCGTCAGATGAGGGCGCCGTTTTGCCGATGCAACCGGCGCAGCTTGGATAGACGTAAAACGCGCCTTCCGGCGTGATACATTCAATGCCCTCAGCCTCATTCAGCATTTTTACCACCAAATCGCTGCGGCGTTTGAAATGGGCATTATGTTCCGCGATGAAATCCTGCGGCCCGTTCAACGCCTCAAGCGCCGCCCATTGGCTGATGCTGGTCGGGTTGGAGGTCGATTGCGACTGAATTTTGGTCATCGCCTTAATCAGTTCTTGCGGCCCGGCGCAATAGCCGATGCGCCAACCGGTCATGCAATAGGCTTTCGACACGCCATTCATGGTCAGTGTGCGCTCATAAAGCTGCGGCTCCACCTCGGCGGGGGTCGCAAACACGAAATTGTCATAGACCAAATGCTCATACATATCGTCGGTCAAAATCCAGACATGGGGATATTTCACCAGCACATCGGTCAATTTTTTCAATTCCTCAGCCGAATAGGCCGCGCCTGACGGATTGGATGGCGAGTTGAAAATAAACCATTTGGTTTTGTCGGTAATCGCCGCTTCCAAATCTGCGGGCTGCAATTTAAAGCCGTCCTCGACGCGGGTTTCAATGGTCACAGGCTGGCCGCCTGCCAGATTGACAATATCGGGATAGCTGACCCAATAAGGTGCGGGAATGACAACCTCATCGCCCGGGTTCAGTGTCGCCATCATCGCATCATAAATCACCGGCTTGCCGCCCGGCGCGACAAAGACCTGCGCCGGTTCATAATCGAGATGATTATCGCGTTTAAACTTGTCGCAAATCGCCTGCTTCAGCTCATCAATGCCGGTCACGGCAGTATATTTTGTCTCGCCGCGCGCAATCGCCTCAATGCCGGCTTGCTTGATATTTTCCGGCGTATCGAAATCCGGCTCACCGGCTCCCAGACCGATGACATCGCGTCCGGCTGCGCGCAATTGGCGCGCCATATCAGTCACTGCCATGGTGGCAGATGGTTTCACCCGCGAAAGACTATCGGCGAGAAAAGACGACATGAGAGAACTCCTGGCTAGGCTATGTGATGCGGGCAAACTACGCCTAAGAGATGGCAAAAACAAGAAGCAAACGCGTTAACCGATTATCCACCGCCGCAGGTCACATTGGCTCCATTGCGAATGGAGTTAGTTATGTTTGACGTAAGCAGGGATTTTATTCAGGCCGGTTTTTTCCTCGGCCTTCATGTGGTGATTGTATGGGCCGCCGTGCTGAGCGGCCTCTGGCTCACCCGCCTCACGGCGCGACTTGATGCCAAACGCCGCTGCCTCGATTTAAGCCGTTAAGCGCGATATGACATTCCCCGAAATGACGCTATATTCGGTTTATGTCGGAAGAACAAAAATCACTAACGGGGCGCGGTGAACTGGCGCCGGTGCCCGAGCCGGGAATGAGCGAGGGGCAGCTTGTCGAGTTTATTCCCCATCGCGCCGTCCGGCCGGAAAAGACCGAGGGCGGCCAAGCCTTTAAAATGGTCTCGCCATTTGAACCGGCAGGCGACCAGCCGCAAGCCATTGAGGAATTGCTTAGCGGGCTGAGCGAGCACGAGCGCGACCAAGTGCTGCTGGGCGTTACCGGCAGCGGCAAGACTTTTACAATGGCGCAAGTGATACAGCGCACCCAGCGTCCGGCGCTTGTTTTGGCCCCGAATAAAACGCTGGCAGCGCAGCTTTATGGCGAGTTTAAGGGCTTTTTCCCCGATAATGCGGTGGAGTATTTCGTCTCTTATTATGATTATTACCAGCCCGAAGCCTATGTGCCGCGCACCGATACCTATATTGAAAAAGAGAGCAATATTAACGAGCAGATTGACCGCATGCGCCACTCGGCGACGCGGGCGCTGCTGGAACGCGATGATGTGATTATCGTCGCCTCGGTGTCGTGCATTTACGGCATTGGCTCGGTGGAAAGCTATAGCTCCATGACGCTAGAGCTGAAAGACGGTATGGAGATTGACCGCACACAATTATTGGCCGATTTGGTCGCGCTGCAATATCGGCGCAATGATATGGCTTTTGCGCGCGGCGATTTTCGGGTGCGCGGCGATACGATTGATGTGTTTCCGGCGCATTATGAAGACCGCGCTTGGCGCATTGAATTATTCGGCGATGAGATTGACAGTCTGACCGAATTTGACCCGCTAACCGGACAGAAATCCGGCGATATGGAAAAAGTGCGCCTCTATGCCAATTCGCATTATGTGACGCCCGGGCCGACGTTGAAGCAGGCCATGATCGGTATTCAAGACGAGTTGAAAACGCGGCTCGAAGAATTTGAAGCGGCGGGTCGTTTGCTGGAAGCACAAAGGCTGGAGCAGCGCACTAATTTTGATTTGGAAATGATGGAAGCCACCGGCTCTTGCGCTGGTATTGAAAATTATTCGCGCTATTTGACCGGCCGCAAACCGGGCGAGCCGCCGCCCACACTGTTTGAATATTTGCCCGATAATGCGCTGGTCTTTACCGATGAAAGCCATGTCACAATTCCGCAAATCGGCGGCATGTTTCGTGGTGACTTTAAGCGCAAATCGACGCTGGCCGAGTTTGGTTTCCGCCTGCCCTCTTGCGTCGATAATCGCCCGATGAAATTTGAGGAATGGGACATTATGCGCCCGCAAACCGTGCATGTTTCTGCCACTCCCGGCCCGTGGGAGATGGAGCGCACGGGCGGCGTATTTGTCGAGCAGGTCATTCGTCCCACCGGCCTGATTGACCCGACTTGCGAAATCCGTCCGGCCTCGTCGCAGGTTGATGACCTGATTGCCGAATGTCATGAGATGGCGAAAAAAGCCCAGCGCGCTTTGGTCACCACACTGACCAAGAAAATGGCTGAGGATTTGACCGAGTATATGCATGAGCAGGGTTTGCGCGTGCGTTATATGCACTCTGATATCGACACGTTGGAGCGCATTGAAATCATCCGCGATTTGCGCCTCGGCGCGTTTGATATTCTCGTCGGCATCAACCTGCTGCGCGAGGGGCTGGATATTCCCGAATGTTCGCTGGTGGCGATTTTGGACGCTGATAAGGAGGGCTTTTTGCGCTCCGAAACCTCGCTGGTGCAAACCATTGGTCGCGCCGCGCGTAATGCTGAGGGGCGCGTCTTGCTTTATGCCGACCAGATGACCGGCTCTCTGACACGCGCCATGGCCGAGACCAGCCGCCGCCGCGAGCGGCAAAAGGCGCATAATGAAAAACACGGCATCACGCCGGAAACAGTGCAGAAAAATGTCGCCGATGTGCTGGAGGGCATTGCCGAGCGCGATAATAAAGCCGCACCCGGGCCGTATCGGGTGCGCGAGGCGATGGAAGAAAAACAAGCGCCACTTTTGGGCAGTAATTTGCGCGCGCATATTGAAGGACTGGAAGCTGAAATGCGCGAAGCCGCCGCCGATTTGGAATTTGAGACAGCGGCGCGCCTGCGCGATGAGATTAAACGTTTGCAGGAAACTGAATTGGCCGTGGCCGACGACCCGTTTGCGCGTCAATCAGAGGTTGATGCGCGGGTCGCCGACCAGACCGGCGTGAAAAAGGAGGCTGCCCCGCGCAAACCGAAACGGCGGCGCAAGGGCCCTTAAGCCAAATAATTAGCGACTAGAAGTCGTAAATATAGCTGACGGACAGTGCTTGGCTGTCAAACACACCAAAGTCATAATTGCGCATTTCGACACGGAACGGCTCATGCGAGACGCCGATGCCGAAAAAAGCACCATCATCAGTATGTGGGTCATCCATCGACGCGAAACCTTCACGTGCCGTATAGCGCAGCAAGGGTGGACCGCCGAGATTAAAGCTCTTCAGCACGGACATTTCAAAAACCGGCTGGTCGGGTTTTGGATTCGAGCTGCCGCTCGCTGTCGGTTGGTCATATGCAACATTCAAGATGGCCAGACCGAATTCGAAATTAAATTCATTCGGCAGACGCACCCCGAAGCCACCATTGACAAACATGTCATCGCCATCTTCGTCAGCGGGTGCGGAACTAACGTCACCATCTGCATTCATGGAGAACCCACTGTATTTATCGAGGCCTTCATCTGTGCCGCTATGCGATACGAAGCCGCCGCCACCATAGACATAAGTGAATGTGCCGAGACGGTCGGCGCGTAATTGTTGTGGCCAATCCTTATAGGCCATATTGTCTTGCGCATTGGCCGTATTGACAACCAATGAGGTTAGGCCAAGGACCAGCAAGGAAAGAACCGCCATGGCCCATGGACGCAGGGGCATATAACGGCGGAATGTGTAAGAATAACGGCGATGCATTGATCTCCTCCTTTTTCTTCTTCTTCGACATCTAAACTATATGATGCCGGTTAATTTTTGGTTAACAATGCCGGAATAATTGCCTAATGGCAGACACAACACGGGCAAGCCGGACAGCACCCCCGCAATTCGATTTCATTTTGACAACTCATTTCGAGACAAGGCATTTCGACCTCCTGTTTTTCTTCTTAGGCCCGAATAATGATTGGCCGATTTGCCCTATCAAGGGAAGCGCTTTATCGATGATTTGGGGATAGCTTTTAACCCGACCCGACAGCCGGCTGCCCGACCGCATAAAATAAAATAAACATGGCGACATGCGCCGCCGCCAGCAAAACCAAAATTTGCATAAAATATGCCTCCTTTTCATTCGCCCATGCTGCGCCTATCCGGTTAAAAAACGGTTAGGGTCGCCTCCCAAAAACTGCTACATGGAGGGGCATGGACGAGACACACCACAAGGCTGTTCTCATTACCGGAGCCGGTAAACGCATTGGCCGCGCGCTGGCTGAAGCGCTGGCGGCTGATGGGTTGGCCATTGCGGCGCATTATGCCGGTTCACAATCCGAAGCTGAGGCACTGGTTGCCGATATTGCCGATAAAGGTGGCAAGGCCGTGGCTTTGCAGGCCGATTTGTGCGATGCCGCCGCCGTGCAGGGATTGGTGGCCGATGCCGCCGCCGCGCTTGGCCCGCTAACGGCGCTTATCAATAATGCCTCAACATTTGAGCGCGACACGGCGCACACGCTGACGGTGGAAAGCTGGGACACCCATATCAATGCCAATTTGCGCGCGCCCGCTTTGCTGATGCGCGATTTTGCCAATCAGCCCGAACTTAAAGACGGCACAATCACCGACGCCAGTATCATTAATATCACCGACCAGCGCGTCGATAGGCTGACGCCTGATTTCACCAGCTATACGGTTTCGAAAACCGGCCTCGCCACGCTAACCGAGACTTTCGCGCAGGCCCTCGCGCCGCAGCATATTCGCGTCAATGCGATTGCGCCCGGCCCGACCCTGCCCAATCCGCGGCAAGCGCAGGCCGAGTTTGACAAGCAAGCGCGGCTTGTGCCTTTGGGGCATGGCGCGACACCCGATGATATTATCGCCGCCGCGCGCTATATTTTGTCCGCCCGCGCCATGACCGGGCAAACCATTATGCAAGATGGCGGCCAGCATTTGGCCTGGCAAACCCCCGATGTGGTCGAGGTAAAAGAGTAATGAACCAGCAATCCCCCAATCATCGCCCTGATTTCGCCAATGCGACGCGCGGCCTGCGCCATGTCTTTGTCAATCGTTTGGCGGTGCAAGCCAGCATCGGCATTCACCCGCATGAGCGCGACGCCAAGCAAACCATTTGGCTGACCATTGATGCCGGTGTGATGGAAGAGGCCTCGCTTGCGCCCGAAAGCCCGGACAGCCCGGAAACGATTGCCGATGTTGTGTGCTACGAGGATATTTGCAAAACCGTCAGCGCCCTCGCCACGCAAGAGCATATTGATTTGGTCGAAACGCTGGCTGAACGGATCGCCGACCGGCTGATGCAAGACACGCGCATCATGCAAATTCGCGTGCAAATTGAGAAGCCTGAGGCGATTGCCGAGGCGGCATCTGTCGGAATTGCCATTTCTCGGCTGCGCGGCTGATTTAGCGGGTCGGAATATCCCTCTTTTCAGCCCTTTTTTAACGCTTTGTCGCAGTAAAACCCGCGACAAGATATTGAATACATTATGCAAATCGTATCAGGCGAGTAATACACACGCGCCTGCACAAAATTTTCAATCTTGTAAAGCCCAAAAATCCGCGCAAAAAAATATTTTTTTGACCCGCTTGATTTTGTTTTTATCCATAAGTTCAATAGCTTAACATTATTGCCTATTTTTTAGGCAATGAGTTTGGAGGCCATATAAATCAATAGCTTGACGCCCAATCGTCAATTTTCTTCACATGTTTATCCACAGGAGCGGTGAATTAAATTGAAGCCAGAAATTCACCCAAATTCAGACAAATTCGTTAAACTGGCGGAACATAATGAACGGAAAATGAAATACGTGAAAGACAGCCCGACAGAAGCGCCTTCAGACGCCACCGATGAGCCGGTTGAGAAAACCGGTCGCGCCCTGATTGAAGCCAAAGTGGCGACCCTGCCCAACGCGCCGGGCGTCTATCGCATGCTCGATGCTGAGGGCAATGCGCTTTATGTCGGCAAGGCCAAAAACCTGAAAGCGCGGGTGCGGTCTTATGCGCGCCCGACCGGCCATAATAATCGCATTGCGAGGATGATTGATGCGACCCGCGATATGGAATTTATTCGCACCGAAACCGAAACCGACGCGCTGCTGCTGGAAGCCAATCTGATTAAGAAGATGAAGCCGCGCTATAATGTGTTGCTGCGCGACGATAAAAGTTTCCCCTATATTTTGCTGGCAGAAGACCATGAGGTTGCCCAGCTTTACAAACATCGCGGCGCGCGCAAACGCCCGGGCGCTTATTTCGGCCCCTTCGCCTCAGCCGGTGCGGTCAATCGCTCGCTCAATACATTGCAGCGCGCCTTTTTGCTGCGCTCATGTTCCGACAGCGTGTATGAAAGCCGCTCGCGGCCCTGCCTGCTCTATCAAATCAAAAGATGCAGCGCGCCGTGCACGGGTGAAATCGCCCGCGATGATTATCAAGAACTGGTTGAGGAAGCGCGTGATTTCCTCAGCGGCAAAAGCCGCCAAGTGCAAGAAGCCCTTTTGGAAAAAATGCAAGCGGCCAGCGAGGCGACGGATTTTGAAGCCGCCGCCGCCGCCCGCGACCGTATTCGCGCCCTCACCTATGTGCAGCAAGATAGCGGCATTAATCCGGGCGATATTACCGAGGCCGATGTCATTGCCATTGAAAAACAAGGCGGGCAATCTTGCGTGCAAGTTTTCTTTTTTCGGGCCGGACAAAATCTCGGCAATAAGGCGTATTTTCCGCGTCATGAGCGCGACCAAGCCGAGCCGGAGATTCTCGAAGCCTTTATCGGCCAGTTTTATGAAAGCCGACCCGTGCCGCGCGAGATTTTTGTCAATCATCGACTGACCGGTGCGACGCTTATTGGCGAGGCACTGAGCACACGCATGGGGCATAATGTGAAGCTGCATAAACCCCAGCGCGGCGATAAAATGGGGCTGATGCGCCATGCCGAACAAAACGCCAAAGAGGCATTGGCGCGCCATGTGTCGGAAAGCGCAAGCCAGCGCAAATTATTGCGCGGCGTGGCCGAAGCCTTTGGTCTCGAGAGCGCGCCGGAGCGGATTGAAGTCTTCGATAATTCGCATTTGCAAGGCACCAATCAGCTTGGCGGTATGATTGTCGCCGGCCCTGATGGCTTTATGAAAAATCAATATCGCAAATTTAACATTAAAGATGAAACCACCCAGCCCGGCGATGATTACGCCATGATGCGCGAGGTCTTTACCCGCCGCTATGGTCGCTTGGCGCGGGAGGAAAATCGCAGCAGCACCGCCTGGCCTGATTTGGTGCTGGTCGATGGCGGGCGCGGGCAATTAAATATTGTGCGCGAGGTGATGGCCGAATTGGGACTGGAGGATGTGCCGCTGGTCGGCATTGCCAAAGGCCCCGATCGCGATGCCGGACGCGAACGCTTTTTCATGCATGGGCGCGCCGATTTCATGATGCCGCATAATTCGCCCGTGCTTTATTATCTGCAACGTCTGCGCGATGAGGCGCACCGTTTTGCCATTGGCAGCCATCGCGCGCGCCGCAGTGCCGATATTCGCAAAAACCCGCTCGACGGGATTAATGGCATTGGCGCATCGCGCAAGCGCGCCCTGCTTCACCATTTCGGCTCGGGCCGCGCCATTGGCCGCGCCGCATTATCGGAGTTGGAAAAAGTTGAAGGAATTAGTGCAAAAATAGCGCAACGCATATACAACCATTTCAACAGCAATGACGAGTGAAGGCCATAATGCAACATTTGCCCAATATATTGACGATTTTGCGTATCCTGTTCATCCCCGGAATTTACCTGGCCTTTTTCGTGCCCGGCGTGACCGGCGATGCTTTGGCGCTTTTGCTTTTCTCGATTGCCGGTTTTACCGATTTCTTTGATGGCTGGCTGGCGCGCAAATATGAAGTGCAATCCGGCTTTGGCCGCATGCTCGACCCGATTGCCGATAAGCTGATGGTCGCCACCTGCCTGCTCTTGCTGGTCGGCTATGACATTATTGTCGATTTCCACATCATCGCCGCGCTGATTATTCTGTGCCGCGAAATTCTGGTCTCGGGCTTGCGCGAATATTTGATGGAGCTTCGCGTCGCCCTGCCGGTCTCGACGCTGGCGAAATATAAAACCGCTATTCAGATGATTGCCATTGGCTTTTTGCTGATTGATGAGACGGGGCGCCTGATTTTAACCCATGCGCCAGAAATCGGGCTTGGCCTTTTATGGCTGGCTGCCGGTCTGACGCTTATCACCGGTTATGATTATGTGCGCCAAGGTATGAAACACGCAAAATGGATGGATGACTGATGAGTGAGCGCGCGCCCCTGCCCTGTTCGGAAATGCAAGATATTCGCGAGCAGATTGATGCGCTGGATAAGCGTCTGGTCGCGCTGCTGGCCGATCGTCAAAAACTGATTGCGGCGGCCGGTAAAGTAAAGCCGACCCGCGACACAGTGCGCGATGAAGCGCGCATTGAAGAGGTCATTGCGCTGGTTTTGGCTGAAGCGAAAACCGCCGGACTGGCCCGCGACATTGCCGAGCCGGTATGGCGGCAGCTTATCGAAAGCTCAATCGCTTACGAATATGGCGTGTTTGATAAACGCTAAAGCGCGATGGCCAAAACTAGAATTGTTTTTCCGGCACATCGACGGTCAAACCGTCCAGCGCGTCTGACATTTTAATCTGGCAAGACAGGCGGCTATTATCCTTCACCTCAAAGGCAAAATCCAACATATCGCTTTCCATCTCAGTGCGCTCACCCGTGGCAGCTTGCCAGTCTTCGCGCACATAAATGTGGCAGGTCGCGCAAGCACAAGCGCCACCGCAATCAGCGTCGATACCATTAACTGAATTCTTAATGGCAACCTCCATCAAGGTCATGCCATCATTGCCTTCGCAAACTGTTTCCGAACCGTCTGAACCGACGAATGTCACCTTAGCCATAATCATCTCCCAAATTTTTCCCAGACTATACGGAAATTTGGCTTGAGGGCAAGCGTTGCGACGCGGCATAATGACATATCATTCACCCCTAAGGGACATTATGAGCATAAGCCGAAAACTGACCATTCGGGCCGAAAGCTGGCCATTAAAGCAACGCTTTTCGATTGCCCGCGGCAGCAGAATCAGCGCCGATGTTTTGGCCGTGGAATTGAAATGCGGCGATGCGGTCGGGCGTGGCGAAGCCGTGCCCTATCGGCGTTATAACGAAAGCATGGAAACCGTCACCGCCGCCGTGGAAAGCATTCAAACCGCCTTGGAGGCGGGCTTGAGTCGCACCGAGCTGCTTGATGCGCTGCTGCCCGGCGCGGCGCGCAATGCGATTGATTGTGCCTTATGGGATTTGGAAGCCAAGCAGCACAAGACCAGCGCCGCGGCCTTGTCGGGCACTCAGCCCAAGCCGATACAAACCGCCTTTACGGTGGTGATAGATGATGCCGATAAAATGGCCGCACAGGCGACCAAAGCGCAGGCCTATCCGCTGTTGAAAATCAAATTGGGCGGACGCGACGGCGTGATGGCCGATATTACCCGCCTTGCCGCCATCGCCGAAGCGCGTCCCGATGCCCAGCTGATTGTTGACAGTAATGAGGGCTGGCAGATTGATGAGCTGGCGCGCTATGCCGAGCCATTGGGCCGCTATGGTGTGATTTTTTTCGAGCAACCCGTGCCGCAAGCGCAAGAGGCCGGGCTGGCCGATATTGACCTGCCCTTTTGCGCCGATGAAAGCGTGCATGATCGCGGCTCGCTAACCGCCCTGCCGCGCGCTTATGAATGGGTGAATTTAAAGCTCGATAAAACCGGCGGCCTGACCGAGGCGCTAGCCTGCGCCGCCGCCGCCAAGGCCGACAATCGCAAAATCATGGTCGGCTGCATGGTCGCCACCTCGCTGTCTATGGCGCCCGCCATGCTGTTGGCGCAACACGCCGATTTGATTGATTTGGACGGGCCGCTTTGGCTGGCTGAGGATTGCCCGCATGGCCTGCGCTATGACGGCGCAACCATTCACCCGCCCAGCGCGGCACTTTGGGGCTAGTCCTTTTATCGCGACACGGCTGCCGCCTATTTCTCGGCGCGAGCGCACCCCGGCTTGCAAAGTCACTTGACTCCCTCCTTCTTAGTTGATAATGATTATTAGTTGCATAACTAAGGAAGACCGATATGACCCGCCTTCGCGGAACCAAAACCACCACTTTGAATCATATGCGCCACGACCGAAGCGCGAAAATTGTGCCGCTGCCCCGTCCTCAGGCCACTGCGCCGGATGCCTCCCCAAAGCGGCGGCATGGCACGGCCCGCATCTTGCCCTTCACCAAATCACGCGCCGGTGGCTGACCGAGGCATTTTCTTATCGCCTTTATTTACACCTTTCTTTTTACCGGCGAAGCGCCATACCTTTTGACACTTACTGTGCCAAATTTTTTGATTACTTAATGAAAATTAGGTTACATTGCCGTTATGATTGATTGGCAAAACCCGACTTATTTTGACCTTCCCGATTTGCGCATGGCCGTTTTTGAAGCCGGCGAAAAGCGCGATGACATGCCTTCGCTGGTGCTGTGCCACGGCTGGCCCGAGCTGGCCTATAGCTGGCGCAAAGTTGCGCCGATATTGGCGGATGCCGGATTGCACGTCATTGTGCCGGAGCAGCGTGGCTTTGGCATGACCGGCAAGGCGCTGAATGATGCCGGTGATGCAAGCGGCGTCAACCTATACGATATGCAGCATCTGACCGATGATTTGGCCAATCTGCTCAATGCGATGGAGATTGAGAAAGCCATATTCACCGGCCATGATTGGGGCGGCTTTGTGATTTGGCAAATGCCGTTTTTTCAACCTGAGCGCACGGCCGGTCTGATTGGCGTGAATACGCCCTATATACCGCGCCTCAGCGATGACCCGATAAAACTGATGCGGGCCGGTTTCGGTGATGATTTTTATATTGTCAAATTTCAGGCATATGGCACCGCCGAGGAAGTTTTCGATGCCGATCCGGCGCGCATATTGCGCATGTTGTATCGCAAAAGTGCCAGCATTGATGCCAATAGCACGCCGCCGAACGATGCGTGGGAGCGCTTGGAATTTTTGAATATGCTGAAAGATGATGAAGACGCCTGGCCCGGTGTGCTTTTGCTTGATGAGGCTGATTTTCAATATTATGTCGATGGCTTCAAAGAAACGGGCTTTCGCGGCAGCATTAATTGGTATCGCAATTTTAGCCGCAATTGGCATATGTCAGAAGGCATGGAACCGAAAATAACGATTCCGAGCCTGATGATTTGCGCCGCCGATGACCGCGTATTGCCGCCCAGCATGGCCGAAGGCATGCCCGCCTATATCGACGATTTGGAAACCCATATTATTGATGAATGTGGCCACTGGACGCAAAACGAACAGCCCGAGCAATTGGCCGCGCTGATGAAGGATTGGATATTGCGGCGCTATGGCTGAAAATCCGCCTCTTTGCCTGCCATTTAGCCTTAAGACTAATCCTTGAGAGATGGCCCGCAGCCTCTTATAGTCGCGCCAAAGTTGAAACCATGTTTTTGGGGAAATTATGAACCGTCCGGAAACCCGCATCGGCAATGCCGGTGCCCTGCCGATTGAGGCGATTAAAGGCGACGCGCCTTTGCGTATTTTGTTGCCCTCTTATCGCTCCGACCCGCATACTGGCGGTCAGGGCATTTATATGCGTCTGATTTCAAAAGCACTGGTCGATTTGGGCCATCATGTTGATGTCATTTCCGGCCCGCCCTATCCGATATTGGATGAGCGCGTCGGGCTGATTAAGCTGCCCTCGCTGGATATGTATGCGCGGGAAAACCCGATTGCCTGCCTCAATCGCGAGATATTGTCGAATAAAACCGACCTGTTTGAGTGGTGGAGCCATAATTGGGGCGGCTTTCCTGAGCCTTATACATTCGGCGTCCGCATGGCCGATTATATGCGCGATAAAATCGACCAATATGACATTATGCACGACAACCAGACGCTGTGTTACGGCATGTTGGATGTGCGCGATATGGGCCTGCCGGTTGTCGGCACCATTCACCACCCGATTACGATGGATAAGCGTATTGATATTGCTCACGCCAAATGGCCGCATATCAAATTCCTGAAATGGCGCTGGTATAGCTTCCTGAATATGCAGATTAAAGTGGCGCGCCAGCTTGACCCGCTAATTGTCGTCTCGGACAGCACCAAGCGCGATGTCGAGAAAGATTTCGGCATTGCGGCGGCGCGTATGACGCGCATTCATCACGGCATTGACCATGAATTATTTACCCCGCAGCCGCATATCACCCGCAAAACCAATCGCCTGATGGTGACGGCCAGCGCCGATGTGCCGCTCAAAGGGCTGATTTATCTCATTCGCGCCTATCACAGCCTGCTGGCCATGCATCCTGATTTGGAATTGCTGGTGGTCGGTCGCCTGCGCGAAGGCCAGACCATGCAAGAGCTTGACCGCTTGGGTATTCGCGACCGCGTTAAATTCGTCTCCGGCCTGACCGGCGAGGATATTCGCGACCTCTATGCCGAGGCGACCATTGCCGTCTCGCCATCGGTTTATGAAGGCTTCGGCTTTCCCGCCGGTGAGGCGCTGTCTTGCGGCGTGCCTTTAGTGTCAACAGATGGCGGCTCGCTGCCGGAAGTGGTGGGCGATTCTGGTATTGTGGTGCCCCATTCCAACCCGCCCGCTTTGGCCGAAGCCATTGACACCCTGCTGAAAGACCCGGCGCGGCGCGAAAAAATGTCAGTGAAAGCCCGCCAGCATATTCTCGACAGCTTTAAATGGGAACGTTGCGCCCGCGATGTTGTCGCGCTTTATCGCCGGACCCTGGCCGCTCATCACGGAATTTCGCTGTAAGACATGCAAACCATCAATCTCGACAGACTGGATTTACAAGACGGCCACGCGCTGCTCGATTTGGGCTGCGGGCATGGCCGCCATACCCATGCCGCTTATTTTCACAAACGCTGCCAAGCGGTCGGCCTCGATCTCGGCCTTGAGGATGTCAAAGTGACCCGCAACGGGTTTGACGCCAATCCCGATTTAGAGCCGCAAACCGGCGCGGCGCGGCGTTATGATTTAATGGTTGGCGACGCGCTTAATCTGCCCTTTGCCGACAATCATTTCGACCGGCTGATATGTTCGGAAGTGCTGGAGCATATCCCCGATTATCAAGGCGCGCTGACTGAGATTTGGCGGGTGGTCAAACCGGGCGGCAAGATTGGAATCTCCGTGCCGCATCGCTGGCCGGAACAAATTTGCTGGCTGTTCTCGGAAGAATATCACAACACGCCGGGCGGCCATGTGCGGATTTTCCGCAGCCGCGATTTGCGCGCCGATTTTGAGACGCTTGGCTTTAACTTTACCGGCAAGCATTTAAAACACGGCTTGCACAGCCCCTATTGGTGGTTGCGCTGCGCGGTGGGCGTGAATAATGACACCAATCTGCTGGTGCGCGGCTTCAAAACATTGCTGGAAATCGAGATTTTGAAAAACCCGCTTCCGCTGCGCGCGCTGTCGGCATTGGCTGACCCGCTTATGGGCAAAAGCGTCGTGCTGTATTTCACCAAACCCGAAGCCGCCAAATGAGCATTTTGACCGACGGCACATTTCACGGCGCGCGCGATGTCATCCTCGCTTTGCAAAACCCTGACGGCTCCATTCCGTGGTTTAAAAACGGCGTCATTGACCCGTGGAACCATTTGGAAGCGGCGATGGGGCTGAACCTTATCGGCCAGCGCGCCGCAGCCGAACATGCCATTGCTTTTTTACGCGACACGCAAGCCGCCGACGGCTCGTGGTGGGGGAAATTGGGCAGCGCCGTGCCGATTGATGCCGAGCTGCATCAATTTACCATGCAGGGCTTGGAGGATGGCCATAAGATACGCGACACGAATTTCATCGCCTATATCGCCACCGCCATCTGGCACCACTATATGCTGCATGATGATAAGGATTATGCCGCCGCCAATTGGCCGATGGTCAAGGCAGCGATTGATTTTGTCGTCGCGCTGCAATCGCCGCATGGCGATATTCGTTGGACGGCGCGCGACCCGGGCACGCCCGAAGATGACGCGCTGGTGACCGGCAATAGCTCCATTCATAAAAGCCTGCTATGCGCCGAGAAACTGGCCCATGCCCTCGGCCATGACGCAGCCGCATGGGCGGCGGCGCAGCAAAAACTGGGCGATGCGCTGGCTCATAAGCCGGAGCGTTTTGACCGCACTTGGGAGCCGAAGACGCGCTATTCCATGGATTGGTATTATCCGGTTTTATCGAGTGCGTTATCGCATGAGCAAGCCGAGGCGCGGCTGGCTGCGCGTTGGGATGATTTCGTGATTGACGGTTTTGGCTGTCGCTGTGTGGTCGATGAACCATGGGTGACCGTGGCCGAAACGGCGGAGCTTATCATGGCGCTGGTGGCGCATGGGCAGCACGAAAAAGCCGCCGAGATGCTGGGCTGGCTGGCGCAATTCCGTGATGAGAACGGCGCGTATTGGATGGGCATGCAGGTTGAGCAAAAAGCCTTTTGGCCGGTTGAGCGTCCGGCCTGGACAGCGGGCGCGGTTATTTTGGCGCATGACGCGGTGCTGCGCCTCACCCCCGCGCATCATGTGCTGACGGGCGGTTAGACGACTTCCACCACAACGCCCAGCGGGCTGGGGTCATCCCAATCCGCTTCTGCAACAAGATTTATATTGCTCCTGACGAAGTCGCTTTGGTCAAGCTGCGAGACATTTCGCAAAATGCCGAAAACCGGCCCGCCCCTCGATGTGCTGAGATGAATATGGTCACCCTTTTGTTGCCAGAGCACATCGCCATCATGGCGCAGCACCCGCAACTTATCTTCGCCAAAGGTGAAATCGGTCACCACATTTGTCGACACATCGCCATTTGACGCCATGATGAAAATGTCTTTGCCGCTGCCGCCGGTTAACCAATCATGGCCTTTTTGACCATTCAGCCTGTCGTCACCTGCCCCGCCAAAAAGCTCATCATTGCCGCTACCGCCGCGCAGAACATCATTTTCCTCCGCGCCATTCAGCTCGTCATTATCGCGCATGCCAATGAGGACATCATCGCCCGGACCACCATCGAGAATGTTTTTATCGCCGCCAAAATCTTCGAAGAAATCATCGCCCTCGCCGCCATAAAGCTTATCATAGCCGACGCCGCCATAAATCTCGTCATGCCCTTGGCCACCATTTATGTAATTTGTGCCGCCAATCATCTAATCAGCGCCATCGCTGCCGAAAATTCTCATGCCGTCTGCCGTGGTGAAATAATCATATTCATCAGCCGCGCTTTCAATGCCATCGCCATCAATATCGCGCCGGACTTTCTGATATTTATAGTTTCGGCCCGTGCCCTGCTGCCATGTGCCGTCAGCATCTTGCCGCCACCGCAGCGCATCTTTACCGTCAAAAGAAACGCCCGTCGTCACCTTCACGAATTCCAGTTCAATCCCAGTGAAGCCGCGCCCACCGGTCAAAATATTATTGCCCTCGCGCGCCACCAAAGTGTACTCGTCATCGTCACCCGTTAAATGAATCCATTGGCTGACATTTGTCATCGTCACGCCCCTTCTTTTTATTGTTTCGGCGATAAGCTAGGGTTACGTAGGCTCCAGGTTTTAGTCAAGGGCGGCGAAGCGTTCAAACTTTGGCGGCTAAACCCGCCGCAACAGACGCAGTGATTTAACCGCGTCTTCTTCCTCAAACAGGCCGCTATGCAGGGCCAGCTTATAAATTTCATGTGGGGGGCGCCCGCCATCGGCCGGATTGGGGAATACATCGTGAATGGCCAGCAAACCGCCTTGCATCACCCGCGTGCCCCAATTGCGATAATCGGCCAAAGCGGCAGGCATGGAATGGCCGCCATCGATAAACACAAAAGCCGGTGCCGCCATCGGCAAGCGCGCCACCATATGCGACGGGCTGAGCGCGGGAATGACCGTATCCTCCAACGCGGCGCGGCGGATATTGGCGCGAAACTGCAAGAGCGATGACATGCCGCCCTCGCCATCATCCAAATCAGGGTCGAAATATTCCTCGCCCGGCTGGTTTTCCTCCGAGCCGCGATGATGGTCAATCGCCAGCAAAATGCCGCCCACCTTTTGGCAAGCCGCGCCGAGAATAATCGTCGATTTGCCGCAATAAGAACCGATTTCAACGCAGAGGCCTTGTGGCGACATCTCAGTCGCCGCCGCATAAAGCGCCGCGCCCTCAAGCGGGTCGAGAAAACCTTTTACGCTGTCCAACTCAATCGGTAGCTGCATTAACGCCCGACCTTGCGCTTCAGGGCTGAGGAACCGAAATCGCTCGGCTCTATATCAAAATCCAAATCGGCCGGCCCGTGGTCGAGCTTGATATGGTCAACATTATAGCGTCCCGAGGCGACATCATAAATCGCATCAAACTCAATGATGCAGGCCGGTGCCTCATAGTAATTTTTGGTGAATGTGTGATGCACACGCTCAAGCTCATTATCGGCATTGTAAATATCCGACATCAGGAAAATCCAGCTATCCTCATCGACATAAAAGACGCGCCGCGCTTGCTCCATATTAAATTCGGGCTTTTGCGTCGCCTCCAAAACCCAGACGCGATGCTCTTCATGGCGCACATAATCGGGGTTGAGATGATTGGGCGTCAGCAAACCCGCGCGCGGCGTGGTGGTGGCCGCCGCCTTATAGGCGTTATACGGCACAATCATCCGCTTTTTACCCAAGAGCTTCCACTCATATCGGTCGGGCGCGCCGCTAAACACAAACATATTATGGTTTTGACGCAGGCCATCGCCGGTGGACATCGGCCCGTCATAGGTCACCGCATTGGGCGGGGCGCGCCGGATTTTGCGCGTATTCGGGTCAAACATCACGCCATTGCGCGGCTTTTGTAGCTGGTCAATCGTGTTGGTCATGGAAAAGCCCGAGCCGTTAAACCGCGCCGGTGCTTTCCAAATGCCCATCCAATGAAACTGGTCATTCTCATGTTTGGGGTTCGGCCCTTGCGGGTCGGCGTAGAAATTATAGCGCCAATCCTCGCGGATGATTTTGGTACGGCTGCCATTGGGATACACATTCGCGCCGCTGGTCACCGCATGAAAGCGATGGCCGTGCCAATAGAAATTATGGTTCCAGTAAACCTCAAGCGCATTTTTCGGTATCGGAAACGGCACACCAATGCGCGCACCGGCCACCTTATTGCCGTTTTCGGTCAGCTTGGCGCGGGTGACGTTTTTCTTGGTCTCGTCATAAACAAATTGCGGCAAAGCACATGCGCGCCGCGTCGGATAGACGTCAATGCGATAGGTTTCGGGGTGGCGCGCCAGCATGGCGTTTTGGCCCGCACTCAAGCGCGCCGCATATTGCGCCTTGTTTTGCGCCGTAATGGTGTAAAGCAGCGTGTCGGCAGCGAAAGGGTCAATATGGTCTTGCCCGCGCACATAATCCGCCGGTGGTGTGGTGATGCCGCCCGTATAAGCCGGAATAACCCCATCCACCGAGGCCGCCGGATTGGCACCATTGGCGGTCAGCTTAGTGCCCAATAAATTCGGATCAGCAGCCTGTGCGGATGTCAGGCCCAGCAAAATTACTAGCGCATTTGTTACTTTATTCATGATTAACTCCCGTTTTGACGAAATCCTATCGAAAAGAAAGTGAGAGTCCAAGATTTTTTTGCCGCTCAAAACACTGGCGCGGCGCGTCAAAGTTAGGTTTTATTGCGCTGCGTTTCCAATTCCGCGATGACTTTTTTATGTTCGTTTTCGTCAAAATTGAAAGTTGAGAACAAAATCGCGCCGATAATATAGGCCACAAACGGCACGCCCGCATAAAGCCCCTTAAAGGTCCACACCACTGTCGCGCTTTGCTCGACATTCGGCACAAACCCGGAGAGCGACAGCGCAAAACCGGTGATGGTCAGCATCACCCCATAGGCCGATTTAGAGACGAAATACCAAGCGGCGAAATAAGCGCCCTCTTTGCGCTCACCCGTATGATATTCGTCGAGGTCGATAATATCGGATTTAATGGACGGGTTAATCGTGCCGCCGCAAGAGCCTGCCGCCCCGGCCAGTGCCGCCAATGCCAGCAGCCGCGCTTCCATGCCCGGCTCCAGCGTAATCATGCAGCCAAAGGCAAATGCCGTGGTCAACATGGAGAGCAGCCAAAGCTGTTTTTTGCCGAAACGTTTGGCCAGCGGCGTCCATAAGGGCGTCAGCACAAACGAGAAAACCATATAAGAGAGAATGAAAAACGGTGCCATTTGCGGCGCGTTCATCACATATTGCGCGGTATAGAGCGTCAAAATGGTAATCGCCGCGCCGCCAAGATTTTCAATGAAAATGACAATCAGCAAGAGCCGCGCATGTTTGTTCTTCCAAATATCACGCGCGGCAGCCCACGGTTTTTCCGGTGCCTTATCAGCAAATTCCGGCCGCTCGCGCAGCACCCATACGCACACTAACAGGCAAAAAGCGGCAAATAATCCGGCATAAATTGACTGGTCGGCATTGAGCGCGCGCACGGCTTGCTCGCTTTCACCCTCGGCCAGAATGAGAAAATACATCGTCCCCAGCGCGGAGATATAACCGGCAATCCAACCGGCATGACGCGCCGCAAAAATTTTCGTGCGCTCGTGATAATCATCCGTCAGCTCGGCGCCCAACGACATATGCGGCACGATAAACATGGTTTGCGCCGAGAAGAAGCCGATAATCGCGACGCCCATCCACACGGCCAGAGAGCCGACCGCCATGCCCTCAGGCGGGGCCGACAACATCCAGAAAAACAAGACGGCGGGCAAGACCGCGCCCAGCAACCACGGGCGGCGGCGGCCCATTGGCGTTTTGGTTTTATCGGATAAATAGCCGACAAGCGGGTCGGATATGGCATCCCAAAAGCGCGAAATGCCGTAAATCAGGCCCATTAAAGCCGGGGCAATCAGCAACACATCAGTGGAAAATTTCATCGTATAGAGCGTGACCAGACAGAACATATAACCGGCGCCCACGGGCGGCAGTGCATAGCTGAAAACCTCAAGCCAACTTATCCGTCGCGCCGAAGAAAGCCCGACAGTGTCTGCATTTATTACGCTCATTACATTCCCCCCTCAGGAAACAGCACCATTTATCGGCACAAATGGCAAGGCCAAGATGATGTTTATTTAACGAATTTTGGCTGAAAAGCAGTCTCGACAGCAGCCATTGGCAGACTTAGACTGCCAGTCACTCGGGAGGATACCGCATGTCTGATAGTTCGGCTCACGCCGGTGGCAAAGCCCTGCAACAGGGTCTCATTGTTTTGGGATTAATTTTATTCGGCGGCTATTTGCTGTTTGACCGTGGCTTGGTCGGCGTGCTGCTAGAGGGCGATAAAAGCCGCCTATCTTGGCTCATTCTCGCTATTTGGCTGGGCATGAGCGCGCGCTGGCTTTTTCTGCTGCGCCGCATGGAAGGCCCCGCCGCCATTGCCGAGGAGGATATGGTGCGCTGGCTGAACCATGGTTGGTTTGCCGCTGACAGCGTTTTGAAAATCGGCCTTTTGGGCACGATTATCGGTTTTATTCTCATGCTCGCGCCGATTGGCGAGCTGACAAGTTTTGATGCCACCAGCCTGCAAAGCGCGCTGGCTGCCATGTCGGCCGGTATGGCAGTGGCGCTTTACACCACGCTGACCGGGCTGATTGCCAATATTCTTCTGCGCTTTCAGTTTCAGTTTTTGGCCGACACCATGCAAAAGCGTCTGACGCAAGAAGACGCAACCGGATGACGAAGACCACAAATGGGCGCGGGCTTTTCGCGCCGCCGGAAGACCAGAACGCCTTTACCGATATTCTGTTCAATGCGCTTTTGGGTTTCGCCTTCATGTTTTCGGTCGCCTTCATCCTCATTCGGCCTGAGGTGACGGATGGCAAGATCAACCCCAAAGCCGAATTTATGATTACCGCGCAATGGCCCGACGGCCACCAAGATGATATCGACCTGATTGTTGAGGATGGCGAGGGCAATCTGGTGTGGTTTGATGCGCGCGAGGCCGGGCTGATGCATCTCGACCGCGATGATAGGGGCTGGCTGGGCGACGCCATCACCGTCTCGGGCAAGAAGATTGAAAACCCGCTCAATCAGGAGACCGTCACCATTCGCGGCATTGCGGCCGGAGAATATGTCGTCAATCTGCTGCATTACAAAGCCGAGAGCGGCGCGCCCGTGCCGGTGAAGGTGAAAGTCGAGAAATTAAACCCGCAGGTGAATGTGATTTTTGCCGGCACCAAAACGCTGACCGGCGCGGGTGACGAGCAAACCGTTGTGCGCTTCAAGCTGGACGCGACGGGCAAAGTCCTAGGGCTGGCGACGCGCGACAAGCTGCTGATACGCGCCGAAGATTTTGACGCCAAACAAAATGGAGGCGCGCCATGAGTATTCCGCTGCTGCTTGGTTTAGCTTATGCGCTTGTCGCCGCGCTGCTGTTAACGCTTAATCTGCAAACCAGATATCGCCGCGAGATAAAGCTCGCCGCCATTATTCTGGTCAGCCTGCTCTATATCGGCGCTTATCACGGGGCGCAAAACCTGCGCGGCTGGGCGATTTCTGTCGCGCCGCCCAATCCGTTCAAGCTGCATTGGGCGGTCGTTGAAGAGCCGGATAAGGCGCGCGGCACGGCGGGCGCGATTTATATTCTCGGCCAACGCCTCAGCGCGCGCGGTATGACGCTGGGTGAGCCGCGCCTCTATCGCCTGCCCTTCTCGCCCGAGCTTGCCGAGCAAGTTGATGACGCGCTGAACCAAAAAGAAGATGGCCGCGATTTGGAAGCGCGCCTCAGCTATAAGGCCGCGACGCCCGATGATGTCGATGAGATACAAAAACGGGACGGGCAAAAAAGCCGCCCCGATGCCGCCGGTGAGGAGGAAAGGCTGAAGCTCGACTTCCGCAACCTCCCCGCACCGGACTTGCCACCAAAGGGTTAGGGGTAAAAGCCCCCGCTAGCCCAACGGGCTAGCACGGTGTGCCTTCCCCAAGCGAGCGGCCGCGCGCAGTGCGGCTAGCGAGACGGCGTAAAAGCACCCGCTAGCCACCAACGATATGCCGCACATTTAGGCAACGGGGATAATCACAAAAAAAGGGCGACCCGTTTTCACGCGCCGCCCTTAATCTCAAAGATGGAAGCTGTTTACTGCAAATCCAGCTTGCTGGTTTTGTCGGCTTCTTTTTTCGCCGCTTCCTGCACTTCATAGTCTTGCCAGCTACGCAGATTGATGAAGGCGTAAATATCCTCAACATCCTTCTCGCTCAGGCGGTCGGCAAAGCTCGACATGCCGCGATCTTCCAGCACGCCTTCCAGCACAATTTCCTTAAACATGCGATGCGTTTGCTCGCTCATTTTGCGCAAATCGGGCACAGCCGCGCCGCCAATCACGGCAATGCCGTGACAGAAAGTGCAGACCTCGTGATACAGCTCCATGCCATTATCAATCGAGGCTTCTGTCGCCTCAATGGTGGGCGGCATGGGAATGTCGCGCGCCCAATGGTCGGGCTGCTCAATCGAGCCGCCGCCATTTAGCGTAAACACCAAAAGGCGACCGAAATTGCCCCATTTATTGGAGGCCGGCATGGCCGAACCATCGGTCAGCCCGCCTGCCCCGCCGGAGCCGACTTGAATGGCGACATATTGCTCGCCGTCAATCGCATAGGTGATGGGCGGCGCAATGGTGGAGGTATAGGTGTTGACCTTCCACAATTCCTCGCCCGTGCTGGCATCATAGGCGACGAAATAGCCATCGCCATTGCCCTGAAACACCAAGCCCGCCTCGGTGGACATGGTGCCGCCATTCCAATGCATGGAATGTTCGCGCATCCAATGGGTTTTGCCGGTCAGCGGGTCAAACGCCGTAATGTAACCCTTATTGGGCGGGAAGTCGGGGTGCTCGGCCAAAAGCGGCAGCAGACGCCCAAACTCAATGCCGGTATTCCAGCCGCCCTCAATATATTTATAGCGACCGGTAGCTTTAAAGTCGTGGTCAACATCAAACACTAGCGGGCTTTCCATCGCCGGAATGTAAACCAGACCGGTATTCGGGTTAAAGCTCATGGACTGCCAATTATGGCCGCCAAGCGGGCCGGGCAAAATCCACTGCGATTTATTGCTCTCGGCAAAATTGCGCGAGTCATTTTCCACCGGACGGCCGGTTTCCATATCAATATGGCTGGCCCAATTCACCGTCACATAAGGATTGGCGCGCAGCAATTCGCCCGTCTCGCGGTCCAACACATAGAAGAAGCCGTTTTTCGGCGCTTGCATAATTACTTTACGCTCGCGTCCGTCAATTTCCAAATCGGCCAGCATCATATCTTGCACGGCGGTGTAGTCCCATGTATCGCCGGGCGTGGTTTGGTAATGCCATTTCTTGCGACCGGTGTTTGGGTCCAGCGCCACAATGGAGGAGAGGAACAGATTATCGCCACCGCCCGGAGAGCGGATGGAGCGCGTCCACGGGCTGCCATTGCCGACGCCCAAAAATACCGTATCGGTATCGGGGTCATAAACAATGGAATTCCAGACCGTGCCGCCGCCGCCGATTTTCCACCATTCGCCGCCCTTCCAAGTCGGGGCGGCTTCGGCCATTTCCGGATGCTCAAACGGCTTATTTGGGTCGCCGGGCACAGTGAAGAAGCGCCAATCTTGCGCGCCAGTTTTGGCGTCATAAGCGGTCACATAGCCGCGCACGCCATATTCGCCGCCGCCATTGCCGATAAACACGCGGCCATTGGCAATGCGCGGTGCGCCGGTGATGGTATAGGCTTTGGTGCGGTCAATAATCGTATTGATGCGCCAAATTTCCTCGCCGGTTTCGGCATTGAGGGAAATCAGATAGCCGTCAAGGCTGGCAACATAAACCGCGCCATCATAAACCGCGACGCCGCGATTGACGACATCGCAGCATGCTTTGCGCGCCCAATCGCCGGGAACTTCAGGGTCATAAGACCAAATCTCTTCGCCGTTGGTCGCGTCCACCGCATAGACCACGCTCCAAGAGCCGGTCATATACATAATGCCGTCAACGACAATCGGCGAGGCTTCCAACCCGCGCGTCGTGTACATATCGACGGAAAAAGCCAGTTCGAGGTCTTTGACGGTTTTCTTATTCACCTGAGTGAGCGGCGAATGACGCTGCTCGGCATAAGTGCGGCCATAAGCCAGCCAGTTGCCCGGCTCACTTTCGGCATTAATGATGCGGTCCGTATCGATTTTACCGATGGACGCGCTGGCTGATGCATTGCCCGCGCTGATATTGCCCGACCCATCAGCGCCATTTTGGCTGACAGTCGCGGCTATCATGCCCAGCGCAATCAAGCCCAGCGCAACCACATTAACGATTGTGCCTTGTTTTTGATCCAAAGTTGGATGTGCCATCGAAGCGTCCTCCTCACTGCAATTTTCTTCAGTGGAAACCTTAGGGAAAAAAGCCCCCACGCCACAAGGGGAAATCATCCTTTTGGGGCAGTTTTTACCCTGCGGCATAATTCCCCCTTGGCCGCCAGTGTTTGAAATTTGGCGCATAGGCTTTAAAATCTACCCCATCAGCTTTAAAGGTATGGACTATGAAACACCTCATTCTCGCGCTTGCGCTTTTGGTCTGGTCCGGCGCACCCGCCGCCGCCGACACGCCCCTCATGGCGATGCAGCCGCAAATTAAACTGGGCATTGGCGCGCGTCCGGCCGTGATGTTTGTCACCGTGCATAATAAAGGCGCGGCGACCCGGCTTATCGGGGCCAAGAGCGACGCCTTTGCGCGCATTGAATTACACACGCATGAAATGAACGGCGACATGATGCGTATGGTCGAGGTTGCTGCCTTTAATGTGCCGGCCAAAGGCAAGCTGCATCTTGCGCCGGGTGGGCATCATTTAATGATGTTCGGATTTCGCGGCGATGAAAAAAAGGCCGTTAAGGTCACGCTGATATTTGCCAATGGCCAAGAAGTCACGACAGCCGCCACGCCCACCAGCCGTGCCAAAACCGGCCACGCGCATTAAATCAGCTTTCGTCGAAATGATTGGCTTTGAGCAGCGCCTTTTCGCGCAAGACCGGATCGGTCAGTACAAATTCATAGCGCTCTCGATAGCTGCGGGTGAAGCCCTCAAACAGTGCCAGTGATAACGCCTCGCGCGATTTAATCGGGCGCGAGTCGCCGCTAAATTCATCCAGCAATAAATAAGACGGATGCTCAATCGCATCATAATCGGCGGTCAAAAGCTCGCCCGGCACGGCCACAAGTCCGGTGATAGAAATGGTTTCGTTGCCGGTCACCGTGGCCGTAACATTAATAGCCGTGGCCATTGTTTGCGTTGAGGTATCGACCGCCAGCTCCGGCATCCAGCCCAATAATTCGTGCAAATTGGCGGCAATGGCGATGGCTTCGGCGCGCGTCAGGCGATGCACCGCATTGGTGCGCGCCTGTTTTTGACGCTCCACAAAGCGCGAACGCTCCAAAATATCGGCCAAATCATCCCTAAGGCCCTGTTTTAACTTAGAAATATCCACAACACACCCAAAAAGCTTTGATTTAATTAGGATTTTAGCCAAAATTTAGTGAAACAGTGTTTTTTTTTGAAAAAAAGCGGTTTTTTTGCTGGCCGCGTCATTCTGCCGCGTTATGTTAATACTGTTAAATCATGGGAGTATTAACATGAATATTGTTAAGCATTGGAAAGTCGCTGCTGCAGCTGTGACTTTCACTGGTCTTCCGTCGCTGGCTATGGCGGCAGAGGCTAATTTACAGTCCGACGATTTTGTCGGCATTTCTTTCTGGTTGATTTCTATGGCTCTGGTAGCCTCAACCGTTTTCTTCTTCATTGAACGCGACCGCGTCGACTCAAAATGGAAAACCTCTTTGACGGTTTCCGGCTTGGTGACTTTGGTTGCGGCTGTGCATTATTTCTATATGCGTGATGTGTGGGTCGCCACCGGCGAAACACCGACCGTATATCGCTATATTGACTGGCTGATTACCGTGCCGTTGCTTATGGTGGAATTCTTCCTCATCTTGTCGGCCATCACCGCTGTTCCGGCGCGCGTCTTCTGGCGTCTGCTTATCGGTACAACTCTGATGCTGGTTTTCGGTTATCTGGGCGAAGCCGGTTACATGGATGTGACAGCGGGCTTTGTTTTGGGAACCGCAGCTTGGTTGTATGTTCTTTATGAAATCTTCCGTGGTGAAGCCGGTCAGTTGAATGCTGAGAATGCCAGCCCTGCTGTGCAATCCGCTTTCAGCCTGATGCGCTACATTGTTACATTCGGTTGGGCGATTTACCCAATCGGTTATCTGATGGGTTATATGATGGGCAGTGTCGATGCCGACACGCTTAACATCATCTATAACCTGGCTGACGTGTTGAACAAGATCGCCTTTGGTCTGATCATCTGGCACGTTGCTGTCACGGAAAGTGAAGGCAAAGCCAAGAGAAAATAATCTTTCATTAGATTGATTTGAAGGGTCGGCGCCTTGCGTCGGCCCTTTTTTTTCCTTTCTTATTGGCAGGCCGCCTATCAGGCCGTAAGCTGGCCGCCAAAGAGGGACCCAGAATGACCAATCAACTTCTCGCCAAATGGCATGCCTATATGGACAAGCCCAGCGCAGCGGCGCTGTCTGACATGTTGCATGATGATGTGACTTTTATCTCGCCGGTTGTTTTTAAGCCGCAGCAAGGCAAAGACCTCACCATGAAATATCTGCTCTCCGCCGGAATTGTGTTTCAAGACACTAAATTCAAATATGTGCATGAGCTGGAAACCGCCAATCGGATGGTTTTGGAATTTGAAGCCGAAATGGACGGGAAATATATTAATGGCGTCGATATTATCGACTTTGATGATGCCGGGCTTATCACCCAATTCAAAGTCATGGTGCGGCCATTGCAAGCGGTCAATATGTTGTGGCAGCAAATGGGCGCACAGCTTGAACAAGCATCAGCGTAACCCATTAAGGGAGAGTAAATGTGTCTGAGCCGCTGATTGAAGCGAAAGATTTATGCGTGCGCCGTCAAGGCGGGCTGGTGTTGGATAATGTGTCGCTTACTTTGGGCGAGCGTGACTTCATCACTCTTATCGGGCCAAATGGCGCGGGCAAATCCGTATTGCTGCGCCATCTTTTGAAATTGGAAAGCCCGAATAGCGGCACGGTGAAACACCGCCACGGCATACGCATTGGCTATGTGCCCGAGCGCTTTCAAATCGACCCGACCCTGCCCCTGCCGGTAAGGCGGTTTTTAACATTGAATAATAATCAATCGGCGGAGGCCGTTGAGGCCCTGGCGGTTGAAGCCAATTGCGCGGGTCTGCTGGATAAGCCATTGGCCAATTTATCCGGCGGCGAATTGCAACGCGTGCTGTTGGCGCGCGCCCTGAGCAGCAATCCGCATGTGCTGATGCTCGATGAACCGGCGCAAAATCTGGATGTGAGCGGGCAATTACAATTTTATCGGCTGATTGATGAACTTTATGAAAAGCGCAATCTGTCCGTGCTGATGGTCAGCCATGACCTGCATATGGTGATGAGCTCGACGCGCCAAGTCGTGTGCCTGTTTCATCATATTTGCTGTTCCGGCGCGCCCGATAGTGTGGCGCGTGACCCGGAATTTGTGCAAATGTTCGGCGCGGAAATGGCTCAAATGATGGCGGTGTATCAGCACAGCCACGCGCATGACCATACGCATGACCATGACCACGCGCATTTACACGAGATAAAACCATGATGACGCCCATGCTCATTACCACCATTGCCTTGGCTTTGCTGGCAGGCCCTTTGGGCTGCTTTGTCGTCTGGCGACGCATGGCATATTTTGGCGACGGCCTCGCCCATTCGGCGCTTTTGGGCGTTGCGGTCGGGCTGATTATCGGCATGAGCAATCAATTGGGCATGTTGCTGGTGGCGGTTTTATTCGCCATCATGCTGCTATGGCTGCGCGCCCAACGCTTATTGGCGACCGATACGCTGCTCGGCATTTTGGCGCATGCTGCCCTCTCGCTGGGCTTCGTCGCTATGGCGCTTTTGGGCATAGAAGACGCTGAAGTGCATGATTACCTGCTCGGCAGCCTCGATAGCGTCACCGCCGATATGTTGGTTTATGTGGTGCTGGGTTGCGGCATTTCGCTGGGCTTATTAATGCGGATTTGGCCTGGTCTGTTGCTGATGACATCAAGCGAGGAATTGGCGCATGCCGAGGGCGTGCCCATTCGCACTTATGAGTTTTTGCTGATGCTCCTGCTCGGCGTTTTGGTGGCCTCGGCCATTCAAATTGTCGGCATTTTGCTGATTACGTCACTGCTCATCATCCCGTCATCAACGGCGCGGCTGTTTGCCAAGCGACCGGAAACCATGGCGATTGGCGGCAGTGTGATGGCGGCTCTATGCATGCTGGGCGGCCTGCCCTTTGCCACAGCCTTAGACCTGCCGCTTGGCCCGGCGATTGTCACACTTTGCGTCGCTTTATTTTTGGCCGTCTTGACCGGCCGACTTCTCGTCGACCGGTTCAAGAATTCTAATTAACCCAAATCGGTGACGAGTAAGCCCGCTCTTGAATCGTTGCATCAACATCGGGGCGCGGCGGAACACCGGCGCGCAACGCATCCCAACTTGACCAACGACAAGACGGGTTTTCCATCACGCGCACATAATAAAACGCCTGCTGGTCTTTCTTATATCCAGGGTCCTGCCAAACGGTTTTCAAAGACGCGGCTGATGTTTTGGCATCGGCCTTGCATGTTTTAAGGTCAACCGACGCGCCATTATCGGGGCAGCGATGCCGCCGATTGGGTTTTTTACCGCCCGCACAAGCGACATCAAAAACCTTTTCGGCGCTGCTGCCGTCAGGCTTCAGCCAGCCCTTTACGATTTGCAGACGCTGCAAGCCATAGGATTTAGCATCGCGCATGGCCCAAATCAAAAACTCAGGCGACGCTTTGCCCTTCACGGTCAAATCTCCACCCATCGAGACGCCCTCTTGATAAGCGCGCTTCACCATATCCGTGCGGTTTTCAATATTGCGGCTGAAATTGGCTGACGCGAAAAAGCGCAGCTTTATGCGCGGGCCAGTGGTGGCATAGGTTTCTTTGCGGCGCATGGCGTCAAAAATATCGCCACGCGTATTATTATCGGCCCAGACTGCTGCCAAGCCGGACGCGCCCCAAGTGTGGAAATTATTGACATTATATTTCGTGCCATCGGGGTTTGGCTTGGCCATCGGCACAGAACCGCGCAAAGTGGCATTGGAATCAACCATGCCGATTTTTGACCAGTAATTATGCTCGTCAAAAGCCCCCGCGCCGACATGCGTGTCAGATGCGCCGATAAGGCCGAATTTATACGGGTTGCCCTTGCCTTGCGCCGCCATTTCAAGGCCGCGCATATAGGCTTGGCGCACATAGGAGCCATCGGGCTGGCTGTCTATCCAGACACCAATGCGAAACGGCATGGTTTCAAAATCGGCATATTCATCATTGGGCGATAAAAGCGGGTGCGTTTCGCTATCGCCTTTGACTTGCGTCACCTCAACAATTGGCTCGTTACGCATACGGGTGGCGGCATAATCCATATCCATCGCGCTGCCATCCCATTTTTTGGTCATGAACATCAGCCCGTTAGAGCCGTTGGAATTATGCGGAATGGCGATGGAGTCCATGCCCCTATCGCGCAGCCCGTCCATCCACGCCCATAAATCTTCGGGATTGGGCGACATGATGCGGCTAAATGGCAGACTTGGCGCGCTGTCACCGCGAAAGAAAACATTGCGGTGCAGGTTTTGCTGCTCCGGGCCGGAGGTGAACTCATAACCGATAAGCGTCGAGAATCGGCCCGGCTCATTATGCCGATTGGCGGCGCTGATAATGTCCGCCCATGCCGATTTCATAATATTCTCATCGACCAGCTCATCGGGCTTGTCGCTTTTATTCAAATAGGGAAACAGTTTTTGAAACGCGCCAATCCGCTCTTGCTGGCTTTTGGCCTTCCGCATTTCCAGCGAAATCGGGTGTTTTGACACATCCAGCTTCGGGTCATGCATGGCGGGCAGCATGCCGAGATAAATCGCGTGGTCGGTCACGGACTGAAAATCCAGCGGCTCGCTCAATGTCATATCAAAACCGGCCGGATGCTTAATCGTCTCGCCCTTGGCATAACGATAAGCGTCATCCGGCGTATTGCGATTGCCGAAAATATAGCTGTCGAAAGATAAAACAGTATGCAAATGCGTTTCACCGAACAGAACTTGCCGATTCTCCGGTTTCGGTGCGGCTGAAAGCGGCGCAACCGAAAGCGAAATAGCGGTAAAAACCGCCAAAAACCCGTATTTTTTCATAAATCCTCCTAAAATCATGAAACTGTAACGCTTTTTTAACCATCCAAAAGCTACAACAATGCGTATTAGGAACGAGATGTTTGTCGTCCTCCCCGACAAACAAGTTCCCTCAAGCCCTCGGCGCTCCTCCCGCGTCGGGGGCAATTTTTTGTGCGCCCCGTTCAGGCGGGGTCAGTCACATAGTGCCATTAGATTATAGGCAATCTGAGCGGCTGTAAAATCACTGGCCGGTTGGCCCGCTATGGGTGCCAATTCAACCACATCAATACCGACGCAACGCCGCCCTTGCAGCGCAGCTTCAACCAAATCAAGTGCCTGATAATAGCCCAAGCCGCCGGGCACAGGCGTGCCGGTGGCCGGTAAAACCGACGGGTCGAGGCCATCAAGGTCAAAGGTCACATAAATATTTTCCGGAAAATCATTCGGCAGGGTGACGGCAGAAATATTGCTGCGCACCAAATCGGGCGCGTCATAGCTTATCACCCCATGCGCGCGCCGCGCCGCCTCTTCTTCTTCGGCCAAAGCCCGCACCCCGAATGATGCCATAGCCAGCCCCTCTTGCGCCAATAAATACATTACGCTGGCATGGGAATGTTTATGCCCCTGATAGGCATTGCGGAAATCGGCATGGGCATCAATATGCACCAAGCCCAAAGGCGCATCAGACGCATCGACCACGCCCATCACCGCGCCATAGCTGAGCGAATGTTCGCCGCCCAGCGTCACCGGAATATGCCCGCGTGTCGTAATCTCTGCCGTTAGCGCGCGCAAATCGGCCATCACGCCCTCAATAGGTTGCGCGCAATCAATCGGCGCATGGGTGAATATGCCCTTGGCGCCGGGCACGCGCCCAAAGGTCAAACGCTCAAGCTGATGGCTGGCGGCAATCATGGCGGCAGGGCCGTGCGCCGCGCCTGTGCCATAAGAGACCGTCGCCTCCAAGCCGCAGGGCACAACCTCATAGCGCGACGTCGCCATATCATTTTCGGCGGCGCTTAATTCCTCACCCAGAAATTGATCTTGTCTCAAGATAGACGCCCCTCAAAATCCGCATAATCAAATTGCTTCACAATACGCAGCGCATCGGTATCGCTGTTCCAAATCGCTAAGGATGGCAAATGCGCGCCGTTAAAAGTCGTCGTTTTGACCATAGTGTAATGCGCTTGGTCGAGAAAGGCGATGCGCTGGCCGCTTTGCGGCATGGTGTCGAATTTATAGCTGCCAATCATATCGCCCGACAAACAGCTTGCGCCACCCAGCCGCACATCCACCTCGCCCGCCTCGCCCAGCATGGCCGGACGATAAGGCGCTTCAATCACATCCGGCATATGGCAGGTCGGGGAAATATCGGTAATGCCAATCGGCCCGTTATTTTGCGTCACATCAAGCACTTCACCGACCAATATGGCGGCATCAAAACCAATGGCCGTGCCCGGCTCAATATAGGTCTGCACGCCAAGCTCGCTGGATAATTCTTTCAAAATCTCAATCAGCCCGCCACGGTCATAATCATTGCGCGTCACCAAATGCCCGCCGCCCAAATTCAGCCATTGATATTTGCCCTTATGCGCCTCAAGAAAAGGCCGCACGGCGGCAATGGTGCGCTTGAGCGGTTCCAGCCCCTGCTCGCATAAATTATGCAAATGCAGTCCGGCAATATTATCGGGCAAGCTGTCGAGTTGTGACACCGGATGACCGAGGCGCGAGCCGAGGGCGCATGGGTCGTAAAGCTCAATCTCGGCTTCGGAATGTTCCGGATTAATCCGCAGCGCGAGGTCAGCCCCTGCCGCCCCGGCCTGCCCGGAAAAGCGCGCAAGCTGTGCCGTGCTGTTAAACACAATATGGTCCGACAAGGCGGCAATCTCGTCAAATTCTGACGGCTTAAAGGCCGGTGCATAAGTGGCCAATTCGCCGCCGAAATGAGTGTGCGCCAATTTGGCTTCCCACAGACCCGAGGCGCATGTGCCGGATAAATGCTCGCTAATCATCGGCGCAACCGCCCACATGGAAAACGCCTTTAACGCCAATAAAACTTTTGTATCCGCCGCCTCAGAGACGCCGCGCAGCACTTCCAAATTGGCGCGCAGGCGCACCTCATCAATCACGAAACAGGGCGATGGGACGCGGTTTAAATCAAAATCGGCAAAGCGACCGGCACCCGAGGATTGCGTTCTCAACATCAGTCAAACTCCGGTGCATCAGCCAGCTCAACATATTGCCAGCCCAGCCCATGCGCGTTCAGCATGTCCATAAACGGGTCGGGGTTAAGCTGCTCAAGGTTAAACACGCCCGGCTGCATCCATGTGCCGTCGAGCATAAGGGCCGCGCCAATCATCGCCGGAACGCCGGTGGTATAACTCACTGCCTGACTGCCGACTTCCTGATAACAGGCTTCATGGTCGCAATTATTATATAAATAGACAGTGCGCGGCCGCCCCTCATGCGTGCCGCTGACAATATTGCCGATGCAAGTTTTGCCCGTTGTCGTCTTGCCCAAATCGCCCGGATTGGGCAGCACGGCTTTGAGGAATTGCAGCGGTACAATCTCGCGGCCTTCATACATAACCGGCTCAATCGACGTCATGCCGATATTTTGCAGCACCTCTAAATGGGTGAGATAGGCATCGCCAAAAGTCATCCAAAAGCGCGCGCGCTCAAGTTCGGGATAATGCTTGGACAGGCTTTCCAATTCTTCGTGATACATCAGATACATATTGCGCGGGCCGACTTCGGGAAAGTCAAAGCTCTGCTTATGCGACAAAGCGGGCGTCTCTACCCATTGCCCGTTTTGCCAATGCCGCGCCGGTGCCGTGACCTCGCGAATGTTAATTTCCGGATTGAAATTTGTCGCAAATGCTTGCCCGTGATCGCCGCCATTGCAATCGAGAATATCCAACGTGCGCATATCGGAGACCAAATGTTTTTGAATATAGGCCGTGAACACATTGGTGACGCCCGGGTCAAAGCCCGCACCGAGCAGCGCCATCAGCCCTTTTTCGGCAAAACGCTCCTGATAGGCCCATTGCCAGTGATAGGCGAATTTGGCCTCATCGCGCGGCTCATAATTAGCGGTGTCGAGATAATGCACGCCGGTTTCAAGACAGGCATCCATAATTGCCAAATCCTGATAGGGCAGTGCCAGATTGACCACAAGGTCAGGTTGCACCCGATTGATGAGCGCGACGGTTTCTGCCGTATTATCGGCATCTACTTGCGCAATATTGATCGATTTACCGGTGCGTGTCGCAACGGCTTTTTGAATATCTTCACAAGGGCCCAAGCGTCGGCTGGCGAGGGTAATATCGTCAAATATATCGGGCAGCATTGCCATTTTATGCACTGCCACCGCGCCGACGCCGCCGGCTCCAATCACCAGAACAGTCGCCAAGTTAACCTCCGCGAATTCACCAAAAAACAGGACCCGTGAGTCACCTCCAATGCCGCCAATATGGTCGGCTGAGGGCGTGATTAGACACTTTTATCAAAGCTGTAAAGCAAATTCATGCAATGCGGGAATCGCGCGAAAATACGGCATGAAAAAACACCGACAACAGCCGAAATCCTGCTATGTCTATCTGCTGAAAAGCTGTGATGACGGGCCTGCAAAGTCATATGTCGGCTGGACAATGGACTTGGAAAAACGCCTCGCCGCGCATAATGACGGCAGCGGTGCCAAGGCAACGCGCGGGCGGCAATGGCAGCTTGTGCATAGTGAGGTTTTCAAAACCCGTGGCGAAGCCATGTCGCGGGAATATGATTTAAAGAATAATCGCCCCGAACGCAGACGCTTGCTTGGCGATAAAGGATAAAAAGATGAGCAGCTACACGCAGATTATGGATGCCTTTCTGGCATCCGGCCCGCAAAATTATAACATTAATCTGCCGGAGACCTGGAAGCAGGGGCGCACGGCCTTTGGCGGCATTACATCGGGCTTATTGCTCGCCGCCATTTTAAACGACCATGATGATTTGCCGCCGCTTCGCACCATGCAGGTTAATTTTATCGGCCCGGCCGTTGATGAGTTGAGCGTCACCAGCCAGATTTTGCGCCAAGGTAAAAACAATGTGACGTTGAGCGCCGCCTTGGATAGCGAGGCCGGTGCGGGCACGCATGGCTATTTCACTTTCGGGGTCGAGCGCGAGCTGGATATGGTGATGGATTATCCGCTCAAGGATATCGCCAAACGCCCTGAGGATATTGAGCCTTATGAATTGGCCGAGGCTGCGCCGAATTTTCTGGTGAATTTCGACCGCCGCTGGGTCTCCGGCCCAAGATTTTTTGAGCAATCCGACAATCCGGACATGCTGATTTGGACGCGGTTAACCGACCCTGAAAGCTGGGATAAGGGACTGCTGCCTTTGGTTGTCTTGGCCGATACGCCGCCTGCCGCCTTTGGCACGATTAGCGGTGTGCGCGCGCTCTCCTCGATGAATTGGAATATTAATTTCCTGACTGATGATTTTGCGACCGAAAATGGCTGGTGGCTGATGCGCTCGGCCACCCGCTTTATCCGAGACGGCTATTCGTCTCAGTTGATTCAAGTATGGAATAGCGAAGGCCGCCGGGTCATGGACTCCATGCAGCACATCGCCATTTTTCAATAAGCCGGAATTGGGACTTAAAGGCCCAACACGAATTTCGACATAATGCCTTTTTGCACTTCCGTCGTGCCGCCGAAAATGGTCGAGGCGCGATTGAACAGCATGGAGTGGGTCATATTAGGCGCTTCAGCCCGATAATTCGGCTCATTATCACCGACCGTCGGCTCAAAATCAGCTGAGAATAAAACCGTCGAATCTGCGGCCAGCATGTCATAGGCCAAATCGCCCATATCCTGCTGCAATTCCGTGCCCAATGTCTTCATCGGCAGCGGCAAAATTAGGCCATCGCCCGAGCCTTCCGCCGCAAATAAGGCGCGGTTTTCCAGCATTTGCAGCGCTTCATAGCGCACTGACAATTCAGCGTGACGTTTGGCAAACGCCTCAGTCTGATAGCTGTCACCGGCGGTTTCGGCCAAATAGCCATGCACGGTTTTCAAATTGGCCAGCCCATTGACGATAATATCAGTTCCGGCGATACCGGCGCGCTCATTACCCAAAAGGAATTTCGCATAGGTCCAGCCTTCATTTTCATTTCCGACCAGATTGCTCACCGGCACGCGGACATCGGTGAAGTAAACCTCGTTCAAATGATGGTCGCCATCAATCGAATAAATCGGCTTCACTTCAATGCCCGGCGTGTTCATATCAATCAGCAGAAAAGAAATGCCCTGTTGCGGCTTGCCTTCCGTGCTGGTGCGCACAAGGCAGAAAATCCAATCGGCAATATGCGCTTGCGTGGTCCAAATCTTTTGGCCATTCACCACATAATCATCGCCATCAATTACAGCCGAGGTGCGCAAAGAGGCGAGGTCTGAACCGGAGCCCGGCTCGGAATAGCCCTGACACCAAAAGCGCGAGCCGTCGAGAATATGCGGCAAATGTTCGGCCTTTTGTTCTTCCGTGCCAAAGGCGCATAATACCGGCCCGACCATGGTCACGCCAAAGGGTGACTGGCCCGGCGCATTCACGCGCGCGGCTTCTGATTGAAAAATCGCTTTTTGCGCGTCATTCCAACCCGTGCCGCCAAGCTCTTGCGGCCAGCCAATCGCGCCCCAGCCATTGCTGTTCAATGTGTTTTGCCATGTGGCCATTTCATCGCGCGACATATTAATAATGCTGCCGCCGCGAAACGGATGCCCTTCCGGCATCACTTCCTCAAACCAAGTGCGTATTTCCTGCTGGAAAGCCTGCTCTTCTGCTGAAAGTTTCAAATCCATGTCTGTCTCCTGCCTGTTTTAAATAGGTATGTTAAACAGCCGATGGGCAGCTGTGGGTGGCCATAGGTCTTAACCCTAGCCGATTAAATAGTTCATTGTCTTTCTCTATATGCGGATTGGCTGTGGTCAGCAAAGCCTCACCGACGAAAATCGAATTGGCACCGGCCAAAAAGCACAAGGCTTGGGTTTCGTCCGACATCCATTCGCGACCGGCCGACAGGCGCACCACAGATTTCGGCATCATAATCCGCGCCACGGCGATACAGCGCACAAAGTCAATCGGGTCAACCGCCTCATTATCGCCCATGGGCGTTCCGGCAATCGGTATCAGCATATTAATCGGCACGGATTGCGGCTGCGGGTTGAGATTAGCCAATGTTATCAGCATGGACGCCCGGTCGCCGACCTCTTCGCCCATGCCCAAAATACCCCCCGCACAGACATTAATGCCAGCATCTTGCACATGGCCGATGGTCTCAATGCGGTCTTCAAAATTGCGCGTGGTGATAATCTCGCCGTAAAACTCTTCCGACGTGTCAACATTGTGATTGTAATAATCGAGACCGGCTTCCTTCAGCTTGCCTGCCTGCTCCGGCGTCAGCATGCCCAAAGTCATGCAGGTTTCCATGCCCATATCGCGCACGCCCTTAATCATTTCACAGACTGCGTCCATGTCGCGATCTTTAGGGCTGCGCCATGCCGCGCCCATGCAATAACGCGAGGCACCGGCATCCTTGGCGCGTTGCGCGCCTTCCAGCACCGCATCAACATCCATCAGCTTGGTGGCTTTGAGGCCGGTTTCAAACTTCGCGCTTTGACTGCAATAATTGCAGTCTTCGGGGCAGCCGCCCGTTTTGATAGACAATAGAGTGCTTTTCTGCACGGCATTGGCATCAAACCATTGGCGGTGCATGCTTTGCGCTTCAAAAATCAAATCATTGAATGGCTGCGCGAACAAGGCGTTGACCTCGTCGCGTGTCCAATCATGGCGCGGTGCCACCGCATTGGGGAGCGGCTCAAAATCCAAATTTTCAGTCATTATTCTTCCTTGCTTTCCTCTATTCGATTTAGCAAGCCTGACTTATTTTGTGAAGCGCGTTCCGGGGGCTGGCGGGGTTTCAGGCGCACCTGCAAAACATTGCGCTTTTGACATCCAATCGGTGGCCACCGCGCCGGTGACGGTCAAACCGGTATCGGCAATATTGCGCACTTGGGTCACAACTTGGCAGAAATCTGCGGCTGCGCCCTCAATGCGTTCGGCCTCTGACGCCTCGCCAAATTCCCAAACATCGCCCGATGGCGCGGTCAGTTTGACAAAGGGCATCGGCCCGGGCGGCGTTTCGCCGCGGGTTGCATAGGTCCAGCCAAATGTGTTTGTGCCCAATACGGCGATGGAACGAATGGTATCGGCATTGTCGCGCACCGCGCCAAGCTGGTCGAAAACCTCTTGCCCATGCGCCCATGTTTCCATCAGCCGTGCCGAAATGGATGAGCGCGCGCTCATATCCGGTCCGGCCCATTTCAGACGTTTTTTCGGGTCAACCTCGACAAAGCGCTGCGCCATATCCGTATAAAACGCGTGCCATTTTTCCAGCAAGTCGCGGCCTTTCACGCCGCCATTCCACTCGGCCTCATAGGCGCGCATGCTGCTTTTGCCAATCGCAGCCATCGCCTCGCCCAGCCATGCGGCGAAATTATCCTCATCGATATAGCTTTCATTGGCCGCCCAATTCCACATGTGCAAATGCTCCAGCACATTAGTCAGCGTCCAACCCTTAAACTGTGTCGGCGCATCAAAAGCCGCTTCATCCATGTCGCGCATCAGCGCATAAAGCGCATCGCTCTCGGCTTTAAAATCCAGTGCTTCTTGAAACATATGCCTCTCCTATTCTTCGCCCGTATCAATCGCAATCAGCAAATCATCGGCCGCCACTTGCGCGTCCGCCGCCACCAGCACATCCGCCACCGTGCCATCGACACTGGCCAGAATTTCATGCTGCATTTTCATCGCCTCAATAATCGCCAGCCTGTCACCCGTGGCAATCGCATCGCCCTTGCTGACAAACACGTCAATCACCTTGCCGTGCATGGGCGCGGTCACTTTGCTGCCATCGCCCGTCTCATCTGCCGTGGTGTTGCGCATCAGCATATTGCTGCATGTGAAACTTTTGCCATCAATGGTGGCATAAAGCGTTTCGCCGCTCAAAAAAGCCTGACTGACAAATTGCCGCTCGCCGCTATTCAGCACCATATGCGTGCCGTCATGCGCCCGCACGGACAACTCGATAATCTCCGCGCCAATATGCACCGCATAATGGTCGGGGTTTTTGGTGCGAACCGAGACCATAGTCTCGCTTTCGCCAACCGCCAGCTTATAGGGTGTGCGCAGCGTTTCTTCGGCTGAGAAATTCATCAATCCTCGCGGCACATGCATCGCCTTGGCGCGCGCTTTGGCGTGGTCACATAAGAAATGACGCACCGCCAAAATCGCCAATTCCGTCGCATCGGCAATCGGCGCGGCCAGTTCATCCTCGCTAAAGTTTTCGGCAATAAAGGCGGTTGAAAAATCGCCGGAGATGAAATCTTGTTTTTCAAGACAGGCAATCAAAAAATCGCGATTGGTCTTCGGGCCGAATAAGGCGGTATCGGTCAGCGCCTCTACCATCAGCTTGCGCGCCGCTTCGCGGGTCGGGCCGGTGGTGATGAGCTTGGCAATCATCGGGTCATAAAACGGCGAAATCTCCTGCCCGCCGCGAATACCCGTATCATAGCGCACACCGGGGCGCGCCAGCTGGTTGAAACAGGCAACCGTGCCGGTGCTCGGCAAAAAGCCCTTGGTCGGGTCTTCAGCATAAAGCCGCACTTCAATTGAATGGCCGGACAGGGTGACATCATCTTGGCTCAGCCCCAGCCGGTCGCCTTCCGCCACTTTAATTTGCAGCGCGACCAAATCGAGACCGGTCACTTCTTCGGTCACCGGATGCTCGACTTGCAGGCGCGTATTCATCTCAAGAAAGTAAAAACTGCCATCGGCATCAAGCAAAAACTCCACCGTGCCCGCGCCGCGATAATTTATCGACTTGGCGGCCTCCACTGCCGCCTCGCCCATAGCCGCGCGCAGCTCCGGCGTCATCACCGGACAGGGGGCTTCTTCAATGACTTTTTGATGGCGACGCTGCACCGAGCAATCGCGCTCGCCCAGATGAATGACATTGCCATGCGTATCGGCAAAAATCTGAATTTCCACATGGCGCGGTTTGACAATGGCTTTTTCCAAAATCAATTCGCCCGAGCCAAAGGCATTTTCCGCTTCCGAGCGGGCTGTCGTAATGGCGCTTTCTAAGCCATCTGCCGCCTCAACCAGACGCATGCCGCGCCCACCGCCACCGGCGGCGGCTTTCACCATAATCGGAAAGCCGATTTTCGCGCCCTCTTCCATCAGCACTTTATCGCTTTGGTCTTCGCCCTCATAGCCGGGCACGCATGGCACATTGGCCTCAATCATGCGGCGTTTGGCAGCCGCCTTATTGCCCATCAGGTCAATCGCTTGCGCCGTCGGGCCGATAAAAGTCAGACCGGCTTTATCAATAGCGGCAGAGAAATCGGCATTTTCGGACAAAAACCCATAGCCCGGATGAATCGCATCCGCGCCGGTCTTTTTGGCCGCATCGAGAATTTTCTCAGCCACCAAATAGCTTTGCCCGACCGGCCCCGGGCCAATCAGCACCGCCTCATCAGCCATGGCGACATGCGGCGCATCGGCATCGGGTTCAGAATAAACCGCTACTGTGCGAATGCCCGACTCATGGGCCGTGCGCATGACGCGACATGCAATCTCGCCACGATTGGCAATCAAGATTTTGCGAATGGTATTTTTCTTCTGCGCCATAATTACTCCTGCACCCAATTCGGCTTGCGTTTCTCAAGGAAAGAGGAAACGCCCTCCTTGCCCTCATCGCTTTTCACGCTTTTGGCAAAAGCCTCGCCCGCGCAGCGTATCATCGCCACATCGTCGAGATGCTTATTGGCTTCCAGCAATTCCTTAGTCGCCGCATTAGCCCCGGGCGCACAGCGGCGCACTCCGGCCACAAGTTCAGCCAATTGCGCTTCTGCCGCCGCCATATCATCAACGGCGAAATCTACCAGACCATATTCAGCCCCTTGCGCCGCCGTGAAGCGATGGCCGGTCAGCATGATGCGCCGCGCCCGAATATCGCCCGTGCGCGCCACGATATAGCGACCGATTTGCGCCGGCACAATGCCGATAGCGGTTTCGGTCAGCGCCATTTTCGTATCCTTCACGGCAATCACAATATCCGCCGCCGAGGCCATGCCTAGCCCACCGGCCATAGCCGCGCCATGCAGCACAAAAATAATCACTTGCGGCATGGAGCGCACGGTGAGGAAGAAGCGTCCCATTTTGGAATTATCCTCAATCACCTGCTCATCCGTATGCACACCCTGAAAATTGCTCTTAAAGCCTTTCAAATCGCCACCGGCGCAAAACACATCACCCTTACCGCGCACCGTAATGCCGCGAATATCTTGGCGGGTTTTCAAATAATCAAACACCTCCTGCAATTCAGACATCATCGCATCCGACATAGCGTTGCGGGCATCTGGCCGATTGAGCCACACATTGGCCCAATCGCGGTCTTCTTCCAAAATAATGACAGTGGTTTTTGGCGCTTGCATCTCAATCCCCTTACATGCGGCCGACGCCGAAGGCGTTCGGGTTCAAACTGCGGTGCTCGCGTTCCCAAATGGTCTCCAGCGTAAAGCCCAAAATCTTGCGCGTATCGCGCGGGTCAACAACGCCGTGATCCAGCAGACGGCCCGAGGTGAAAAACGCATCTTCTTGCGCGGCAAACACCGCTTCAATGACGGCGCGCTGTTTGGCCAGCGCTTCCATATCCGGCTCGACACCGCGCCTTTTGGCGGCATTGAGCGCGACGGTTTCCATCGTTCCGGCAGCACTTTCGCCACTCATCACGCCGGTCATGGCGCCGGGCCAGGTGAATAAAAAGTCAGGGTCAAAGCCATAACCCGCCATGCCATAATTGCCCGCGCCATAAGACGCGCCGACATAGAAAGACAGTTTCGGCACACGGATATTCGACACAGCCTGAATCATTTTCGAGCCGTGCTTAATCATGCCCTTTTGCTCATATTCCGTGCCGACCATATAGCCGGTAATGTTATTCAGGAAAATCAGCGGCGTATTGGCTTGGTCAATAATTTGGAAAAAATGCGCGCCCTTGGCCGCTTCATCCGGCCCCATCGGCCCATTATTGGCTACAAGCCCGACCGGATGGCCGAAAATGCTGGTTTGCACACATATTAAATTCGGCCCAAAGCGCGATTTAAACTCGGTAAATTCAGACCCATCAACCAGACGCGCAATCAATTCGCGGCTGTCATAAGGGATTTTATAATCCACCGGCACGAGGCCCAAAATTTCTTCCGCATCATAAAGCGGCTCGTCAAAATCGCGTTGCGGCAAAGGCGGGCAATGCTCGTTCCAGCCAATATTGGCAACCACATCGCGGATTTGGCGAATACCATCCGCATCATCCTCGGCCAAATATTCAATCAGGCCGGAAACCGACGCATGCATTTCACTGCCGCCAAGCTGGCGCTCATCGGCAATCTCGCCGGTCGCCGCCTGCACCAAAGCCGCGCCGCCCAGCGCGGCCATACCATTATGCTTCACGCCGACATTATAATCGGACATGCCGGGCATATAAGCGCCGCCTGCCGTTGATGGCCCGTGCAGCACGGTCATGGTCGGAATACCCGCCGCGCTCAACCGGCCCAATGAGCAAAACACGCCGCCGCCATGCGCCCATAGCTCGACTTTATATTGCATCAAATTGGCACCGGCGCTTTCTACCAAATGAATAAAGGGCAATTTATTGGCCAAGGCCAATTGCATGGCTTCGAGGTTTTTGCGAAAGCCCATTTCGGTTGCCGCGCCCGCATTAATGCCGCTATCGGCGACGCAAACCATGCAGCGCACGCCCGATACATAACCGATACCGGCCAGCACTGAGCCACCCGGAATGGAGGTCTCGCGGTCGGGGTCGTCAACGCAATAGCTGGCCATATTATACAGCGGCAAAAACGGCATGCCCGCATCGAGCAATTGCGCCAAGCGGTCACGCGGGGTCAGTTGACCGCGTTCTTCAAACCGCGGGCGGCGCTTTTCTGAGGCCGCCTCAGTGCGCGCTTCCAACATGCGCAAATGGGCGATTTTCTCAAGCTGGTCATCATGATTTTTGGCAAAGGCCTGGGACTTTTTGTCCAATTTCGATTCAAACACCGGCATTACAGGGACTCCGCTAATTTTTGAGGAATGGGGATGGGATGGTCGAGCAGGATTTGCGCGTAAGCTTTACCCTGCGGGTCATTGCGCAAGCTGGCGACACCGCCGCCGCCCAACGCATCTTCAATCAAAATGTTCATCGCATGGCTGCCGGGCAAGTAAAACCGCGCCAAGGCCGGATTGTCACCGATAAAATGGCCAAAGCGATGGCGGATGGCATCCTCATCCAAAGCCGCCCAAATATAAGGCAGATAAGCCGCATCACGGGCGATGATGCCGATATTGGCCTTATTGCCCTTATCACCCGAGCGCCCCCAAGCCAGCTTGACCAGCGGCACGTCGACCGCGCCTTTTTCGGGCGGAGCGTCAGGCACAGGCGGCGAGGCAGGCGCATCGCCGCCGCTCACCGCTGCTTCCTCAAAAGACTGCTTCTGCCCGTCAACATCAAGACCGATGGAAAGGTCGGCTTTCGGCAAAAGAAAGGAAAACAGCCGCACCACGGGCGAGGGCTTGGCCCGCGAACCGGCGAATATGGAAAGCCCCGCCGGTGTCGCCAGTCCCAGCCCGCTTATTTCTCTCAGCAGCGCGCCTGCGCCTGCTTGCGTCTCGTGCTTGGCCGCTATTTTCAGCACCACTTCGCGCGCATGCGGACTGGATGTCGCTTCACCGAATTGGCTGTCATCGCCGATAACCTCGATACTGGTTTCGCTATAATCGGCCAGATTGTGCTGGCGCAACACATTGCGCGCGCGCACAAAAGCCGCCTCGGCAAAGCTCTTGGCTTTCGCCGCCGCTTGCAGGCCGATAAAGCTCATCAGCGTGCCGGCGCGAAAGCCATCGGCATAAGTGGCGCAGACTTTATAATGGGTTGGCGGCGTATGGCCTTTGGCCTGCGCAACGCGCACCTGATTATCACCCGCCTGTTCAATCGTCACTCCAGAAAAATCGCAGGTAACATCGGGCAGCAAATAAGCTTGCGGGTCGCCGATTTCGTAAATCATTTGCTCCGACACCGTGCCGACATTCACCACGCCGCTTGTGCCTTCGGGCTTCATAACGGTGAACACGCCGTCGCCATCAATATCGATAAAGGGATAGCCGATTTCGGCAATATCGCCCGACAGCTCCCAATCGGTAAAATTGCCGCCCGAGGCTTGCGGGCCGCATTCGATTATATGTCCGGCCAGCGAGCCACCGGCCAGCGCATCGAGGTCTTGCGGCTGCCAGCCGAAAGCGTGAATACACGCGCCCAAGGTCACCGCGCTGTCGACCGAGCGTCCGGTAATAACGATATCGGCCCCGCCATCCAAAGCCTTGGCGACCGGAAAGCCGCCCAGATAAGCGTTTACGCTGGCAAGGCTCGCCGGGTCGGGGCAATCGGCACCGGAAAACATATCCTGCATGGCGGCGAAGTCTTGCGCGCGGTCGAGCAAATCATCGCCCGTCACCACGGCGACTTTCAAATCCAGCCCGGCTTCCTTTATCAGCTCGCGCGCCGCCGCGCCGCAAGCTTCGGGGTTCACCCCGCCTGCATTAGTCAGGATTTTGACTTTCTTGTCGGCAATCTCGCGCAGATTGGGCTTTAACACACCGCTGATGAAATCTGTCGCATAGCCCATTTCGGGCTTGGCGGCGCGGGCGCGCGCCAATATCGACATGGTTATCTCAGCCAGAAAATCATAGACTAAATAGTCCATGCCCTCGACTTGCAAAAGCTGCGGCGTCGCCATCATGCTTTCGCCCCAATAGCCGCTGGCACCTCCAATGCGAATTGTATTTGTCACCTCAACCTCCTAGGTCGAATTACATTACAGAACGATTGTTCTGCTTGTAAAGCAATTTTTATACGGTTATTCTGTCATCACGATGAGGTATGGAAAATGAAACCGAATGTAAGCCTACCGCACGGATCGCCGGTCCGGAACACCCGCAGCACAGGCGGCGTGCGCCAACGCCAATCGTCGGAAGCGCGCAAAGTGTTGGTGGAAGCCACCATTCGCTGCCTTGATAAATGGGGCTATTCCGACACCTCAATCGCCCGCATCCAAGACGAGGCCAATGTATCGCGGGGCGCGCTGACGCATCATTTTCCGAGCAAAGAAGACCTTATGGTCTCGACCATTGACCATTTATTGGAAAAGCTTTTGCGCCCATCCCTGCCCTCCAAAAGGCTGAACCAAAGCGATATTGTCGCCGATTTACGCTGGCTGGCCAAAAACATGACCGGCTCTCAACCCGGCCGCGCCCTGAGCGAAGTATTGATGGCGACCCGAACCGACACAAAGCTCAATGCCCGTGTCAGCGACCGATTGGTTGAGTGGAACCAAAAACTGGATGACGCCGTGCTTGGCTTTTATGCCTCGCCGCATGGCGATGATGAGGATGTGAGATTGATATGGATGATTGCGCGCACCTTTATGCGCGGGTTGATTTTGCAACAGCCTTTTACCCCCGATCCCGCGCAAATCGATTTGGCCATTAGTCGGTTTGGCGCCCTCATCGCCCCGTATCTTGAGATGAGACAACGCAAAGGACCTGAAAATGCTCAACCCGTTTGAAAATGACGAGCGCCGCGCTTTTCAAGATAGTGTGCGCAAATTTATGGAAACCGAGATTAATCCCTATGTCGATGAATGGGACGAGGCCGGAGGCTATCCGCATGAGGTGAATGAAAAAGTCTGCGCGCTCGGCGTGTTTGGTTTTGATATTCCCGAAGAATATGGCGGCTTGGGTTTTGACGACATGCATATGCGAAAAGCCGTCGGCCTTGAAATGGGTCGCTCCTCTGCTGGTGGCGTGATGGCCAGTGTCGGCGCGCGCTCCATTATGCTGAAGCCGCTTACCGAACTGGCCAATGACGAGATTAAAGTCCGCGCCCTGCCCGATTTGTTGTCCGGAAAAAAAGGCGGCGCACTCGGCATTACCGAACCGGGCGGCGGCTCCGATGTCGCCAATATCAAAACCGTGGCGCATAAGGACGGCAATGAATGGGTGTTGAACGGACAAAAAATGTTCATCACCGGGGGCATGCAGGCCAGCTATTTTGTCATTGCGGCGCGCACCGGCAAAGATGGCATGGGCGGCATCTCGCTGTTTTTTGTCGATGCCGATACACCCGGTTTCACCCGCACGCCGATTGAGCGCAAAATGGGCTGGTGGGCATCAGACACGGCGACGCTCTATTTCGATGATTGCCGCGTGTCGGCCGATAATCTGATGGGCGAGGAGAATAAGGGCTTTTACGCCATCATGAATAATTTCAATTATGAGCGTTTTTTGATGGCAGCACAGATGACCGGCATGTCGATGCGCCTGTTTGACGAGTGCGTGGCTTACGCCCAATACCGCGAGACCTTTGGCGATAAGCTCATCAGCCATCAGGTGATACGCCATAAGCTGGCTGATATGTCGGCGCGCATTGATGCTATGGACGCCTATCTCAATCAGGTGGCGGAGATTGTTAATCGCGGCGAAAACGCATTGGCCGAAATTTCCAAGCTGAAATTTTACTGCTCTACCAATCTTGAGGAGAATGCCAGCGCGGCCATGCAAATTATGGGCGGCGCAGGCTATTTACGCGGCAATGCGGTTGAGCGGATTTATCGCGAAGTTAAAGTGCAGGCTATTGGCGGCGGCTCGGAAGAGATTATGCGCGACCTGTCTGTGCGGCTGATGGGAATCTAATAGCCTTTTGCTTCTGTAGAGTATTGACCCGCCCCCACCCCTTCTCCTAGCATTTTCCAAATTGTATGGGAGGATATTATGAGCACAACACCGACAGTCGAGAAGCCACTTGCCGGACTGAAAGTCGTCGAGATGTCCACCATGATAACCTGCGCGCTGGCAGCGATGATGTTGCGCGCGCAAGGCGCCGAAGTGGTGAAAGTTGAACCGGTGCTGATGGGCGACCCGATGCGCTATGTCGGCAGTCAGAAAAACGGCCAATCTGCCCTCTTCCATAATTGCAATCGCGGCAAACGCTCACTCGCAATTGACCTGAAGCATGAAAACGGCGTTGAGGCGGTGAAGCGTCTGGCCGGTGAGGCCGATATTATGCTGAATAATTATCGCCCGGGCGTAATGGACGCGCTGGGCATTGGTGCTAATGTGGTGCGCAGCGTTAATCCGCGCCTTATCAATATATCGGTTACCGGCTTCGGCACGATTGGCCCAATGGCCAGCCGTCCCGCCTATGATCATGTCATTCAGGGCATCTCAGGCCTGACCGGCATGCAAGGCGGCGATTATGAGGGCGATGCCGATTATGATTTCATCAAAATGCTGATATGCGACAAGGTTACAGCCTATACGGTGGCGCAGGCCGCCACCGCCGCGTTGGTCGCGCGCGCCAGCACCGGCGAAGGCCAGCATATTGATATTTCCATGCTGCATGCCTGCCTCGCCTTTATGTGGCCGGACGGCATGATGAGCCACACACTGCATGATGATGATGTTATCGACATGCCGCCCATGTCTGAGAGCTATCAGGTTTTGAACACCAAAGACGGGTCGATTGCCTGCACGGCGCTAAGCGATTCCCATTGGGACGCGATTTTGAAACTCATTCGGCGCGAGGATTTGAAAGATGATGCGCGCTTTGCCACCCTGCCCGGCCGCATGATGCATTTGCCGCATATTATGAAAGTGCTGAAAGCCGGAGTCGCCGAGTTGTCTTTCGCAGAAGTGATGAGCGCCTTTGAAGCGGCGGATATTCCCAGCGCGCCATGCGAAAACCGCCATACAGTCAGCCATAATGAGCAAGTGCAAGCCATTGGCGCATTGGAAACCTATGTGACGGAAAATATGGGCAAGCTGACAGCGCCCACCCCGCCGGTTTTATTTGGCGGTAGCGCGACCTCATTGGCCGAAGCCAGCCCCGGCCACGGGCAACACAGCCGCGCTATTATGGCGGAATTGGGCTTTGCCGCTGACACTTTAGAAGAGATGGCAAAAAAAGGCGCATTGCTATGCGCCTAGATAGTGCCGCGTTAGAAGCCGCCTTGCCGCATGCCGATTTGCGCCCCTTGCTGATGGTGCTGTTTCATTATACGGGCGACGAAAAATGGCTGAATCCGCCCTATAGTCCGCGCCGCAATCCTAGCCTGATTGCAGATGAAGATGCCGGTCTGCCGACCGAGATACAGGCTGAAATTCGCGCCACAGCGCTGGCGGTTTTAAGCCAAAACAAACCGCCCCTTATCACCAGCCCCGATGAGGCATTGCTCAACCGCATGATGACGCACAGCCTGGCCGAGACTGTGCCTCCGGAATATGCGCCGATGATGCACGAGCAAATGGGCTTCACAGCGCTGGGCAGCCAGATTGAAAAACCACAAAAGCAACCGGCCCAACCAATTATCATTGTCGGTGCTGGTGTGGCCGGCATTGCGCTGGGCAAGCTGCTGAATGATTTGGGACTGCCCTATGTTATTCTCGAGAAAAATGAAGATGTCGGCGGCACGTGGTGGGAAAACACTTATCCGGGTGCCGGTGTCGATACGCCGAACCATGCCTATAGTTTCAGCTTTGGCAAAAGTCATAGGTGGAGCCGCTATTTCTCGCCGCAGCAAGAAATTCAGGATTATGTTTCGGGCAAAGCAGACGAGTTTGAGGTGCGGCCTCATATTCGTTTCGGGGTTGAGGTCAAACAGGTTGATTGGCAAACCGATGACCGACATTGGCTTTTGCGGCTGGCGACAAAAGACGGCGAAGAGACGCTGGTCGCGCCGATATTAGTGTCGGCTGTCGGGCAAATATCTGTCGCCAAATTGCCTGAGATTGAGGGGCTGGAAAGTTTTGGCGGGCCGCTCTTTCATTCCTCGCGCTGGCCCAAAGGCCTCGACCTCAAAGGCAAGAAAGTGGCGATTATCGGCACCGGCGCATCGTCAATGCAAATTGCCCCCAGCATTGCCGATGAGGTGGCCGAGCTGACGATTTTTCAGCGCAGCCCACAATGGGCGCGCACCATTCCGCGCTATCACGAGACGCTGTCAGACGGCGCACAATATTTGCTTGAGAACATACCGCTCTATGCCGCTTGGTTTCGCTTCACCATGTTCTGGCGTTATGCGGACGGCTTGCTGCCATTCCTGAAAAAGGATCCCGATTGGCCGCATCCTGAGCGCGCCATGAACCGGATTAATGATCGTCACCGCGAAGAAATGGTAACGCATATTGAGACCAAACTCGCCGGACGGCCTGACTTGATTGCCAAATCCATGCCCGCCTATCCGCCTTACGGCAAACGGATTCTGCTCGATAATCATTGGTATGACACGCTGCTGAAAAACAATGTGACCCTATATGATGAGGGCGTGGCGCGGTTTAGCGAAACGCAAGTGATGGGCGATAAGGGCCATCACTGCACGCCCGATATTGTAATTATGGCGACCGGTTTTGAAGTCACCAAAATGGCCAGCCGCCTCAACATTAGCAGTCCGGCGGGTAATTTATCCAATGTCTGGAACGGCGACGACCCACAAGCCTATCTCGGCATTTCCGTGCCTGATTTTCCCAATTTCTTTATGATGGCAGGGCCAACCACCGGCTTGGGGCATGGCGGCAGCGGCATTTTCATTGCCGAATGTCACGCCCATTATATCGCCTCGTGCATTGTCACCATGTTAAATGGCGGCATCAGCCAAATGGCCGCCACCCAAGCCGCGCAAGAGGCCTATATGGCGAAGTATAATGAAGGTCATGCCGATATGATTTGGATGCATGAAGGCGTGAACACTTATTATCGCAACTCAAAGGGGCGGGTTTATTCGGTCATGCCGTGGCGGCTGGTCGATTATTGGAATATGACGCGCGCTCCGCAACTCACCGATTACGAAACAGTCGACTAACAAAAAAGGAAGGAAAAACATAAAGCCGATATTGTGATTATTGGCGGCGGCGATACGGGGCTGATTTTGCCAAAAAATAAGACTACCAAGTCGGGATAAAGGATCGCTTACCACCGCCGTTTTTTTTGCCGACCGGGAGGGTTTTCAACGCTCGGGTCAGATAGCTGCGCGTCTCCATCGGGTCAATCACCGCATCAATTTCGTGATACATGGCGGCGTTTATCGCCTTACCATTGGCAATCATCGCATCGAGTAATTTATTGAACAGCGCATCGCCATCTGTCGTGCCTTCGCCACCAGCGGCAGCGATTTCTTTGGAATAGCCGAGCCGCACCGCGCCCTCAAGCCCCATCGGACCGAACTCACCGGTCGGCCATGCAATAGTCAGTTGCGGCACATGCAGACTGCCCATGCCCATGGCTTGCGCGCCCAGCCCATAGCCCTTGCGCAGCACCACCATAAAGACCGGCACGGAAATACTCGCCCCCGCCACCAGCATGGAAGAGGCGCGGCGCACTGTGCCGAATTTTTCGTGCTCCGTCCCGACCATAAAGCCCGGCGTATCGCAAAAAGAGACAATCGGCAAATCGAAGCCATCGCATAGCTGCACAAAGCGTCCGGCTTTTTCCGCCGCCTCGGCATCAATCGCGCCGCCCAAATGCGCCGGATTATTGGCGATCAGCCCAAAGGGACGGCCTTCAATCCGCATAAAGCCGGTAATCATGCCCTTGCCATAGGCGCGGCGCAGTTCCAAAAAACTGCCCGTATCGGCAATCATCTCAATCGCCTCGCGCATATCATAAGCGCGCTTTCTATCCTCGGGAATAATTTGGCGCAGCTTGCGTTGGTCGTCGCAGTCATGGGTTTTCAATGCACCCTGAAAATAGCCGAGCAGCTTCTTGGCCATGGCCGTCGCATGCGCCTCGTCCTCGGCCAGCAAATCGACTACGCCGTTTTCGGTTTGAATATCCATCGGCCCGACATCTGTCGGCGCGACTTGTCCCAGCCCGCCGCCTTCAATCATCGCCGGACCGCCCATGCCGATATAGCTGTCTTTGGTAGCGATGGTGACATCGGCACACCCGAACAACACCGCATTACCGGCAAAGCAATAGCCATTATTCACGGCAATGCGCGGCGCGACCCCGCTGGCTTGCGCCCAAGTGGCGAAGGTCATCACCTCCAAACCACCACCGGAAATTTTGCTTGCATCAGTATCGCCCGGGCGACCGCCGCCGCCCTCTGTATAGAAGATGGTCGGCACTTGCCATTCATGCGCCATTTCCAAAACGCGGTCGGTCTTTTTATGATTGAACAGCCCTTGCGTGCCGGCCAGCACCGTATAGTCATAAGCCAGCACCGCCGTGCGCGCCGCATCATCGTCGAACATATCGCCATTCACCGCGCCAAAACCGGCAACCAGCCCGTCGGCGGGTGTGTTGTCGATAAGGTCGTCCAAATCGCGGCGTTGACGCTGCGCCGCTACCATGAGCTGCCCATATTCGGTAAAGCTGCCCTCGTCGCAAAGGTCATCGACATTTTCGCGCGCCGTGCGATGGCCCTTCTCGTACCGCTTGGCTATCTTCTCGGGTCGATTGGCGTCTTGCGTACGCGCCAGCCGCGCTTGCAATTCAGCCAAGTCAGCGCGCACCCCATCAAGGTTTTGGGTCGTTGCCTCAGACGTCGCACCGCCAGCCGCCTCACCGGCCTCGACCGAAAACACCACCGCGCCCTCTTCGACCACTCCGCCGACATCATATTGAATGGCCTTCACCGTGCCCGAAACCGGCGCGGCCAAAGCATGTTGCATTTTCATAGCTTCCAAAATGACAAGCTCTTGACCGGCAGACACGCTGTCGCCCGCCGCCACGTTAATGGCATGCACCACGGCCTGCATGGGTGCTTTGATTGTTTGCACTTTAGTCATGATTTTATCGGCTACTCACTTGCTGCTTGAAAACTATCCTGCACCACACAAACTGCCTTGTGAAGCTAAACGGCTTCGAAATTGCCGCTTTCCGGGTTCAGCGCATATAAATGGCCCGGGCCAATATCGTGCCATAGCCCGTGCAAGCTCAGCATGCCTGCTGCCCCCGCTTCAGCGATAAACGGATAGCTCATTAGATTATCGAGCGATTCGACAACCCCCTCATGCCCCATAGAGACCAGCCGCGTCGCATCATCATCGCCGCTCACGCGGTCATGCGCGGCGCGCAATGTTTCCAGCCAATGGCCAACAAACTCAAAACCGGCATCAGCCGCCGCCACATTATTTTCGCACATATCGTAACAGGCCTGCACCCCGCCACAGGCCGAATGGCCCATAATAATGAGATGCGGCACTTTCAGCGCCTTCACCGCATATTCCAACGCCGACGCCGTATTATTCGCCGCGTTCGGCGCATTGCCGCCCGTTGCATAAGGCGGCACCAGATTGGCGATATTGCGATGAATGAAAAATGAACCGGCAGGCATATCGAAAATTTCGGTTGATTGCACTCGGCTGTCACAGCATGAGATGACCATTGCCATCGGGCTTTGCCCGCCTGCCAAATCACCAAACAGCGCGCCATCAAAACCCTCGCTCTTCCAAGTTTTATATCGGCTGACCAATTTCTCGGGTAAGTTTTTGATGAATGGCGCGGATGACATGATGACCTCCTGTTGTTTTACGACCTTGTGATACCCTATGCTATGATTCCGAATTCGTTTAGAGGAATTTCAGAGTTTTATATGTCGCAATTTTTCGTCCTCAACATTGCCGCCGCCGCGTTTTTCATCGGCTTTTTCATCTCTGATGTCATTTTATCGCGTGCCGTTTTTGCCGTCGGCGCCGCCGTTTTTGTTTATGGCTTCACGTTGAATGAAGGCAATTTTTTGGCGCTGGTATGGGCGATGATATTTCTTCTCACCAATCTCGGCGTCATTTGGCTGACCCTGCAACGGCGCCATGCCGTGCCGCTTTCCGATGAGGCAAAAGCACTGGCAAAAGAAATGCCACAATTCAGTAAAAAAGATTTCGCCCGGCTGATGCAGATTTGTGACTGGCAAACGCTAAATGCTGAACAGAAATTGACCGAACAAGGCGCGCCGGTTGAGACGCTATATTATATTGTCACCGGTGGCGCGACAGTGGCGAAAAATGACAAATCAATTGAGGTTGGCGCGGATTTGCTTATCGGTGAAATATCGCTAACGCAAAAAGTACCCGCCACCGCCACAGTTCACGCGCATAAGGGCAGCGTGCTGGTGGCTTGGCCGGTAAAGAAACTGAATAAATTACTGAAGCGCAAAAGCCTGAAGGCCGGTTTCGACGCTCTGCTCAGCCATGATTTGGCCGAAAAACTGGCGGCTGATGAATTTCGCGAGCAGGATTAAAACCCGCTCAGAATAAATCGCTGACAGTCGCAATGGCGGAATTCACCAAGCCGCTCACCGTATCCATAAAGCCGCCATCACCGGCTGCATCGGCCTGCGCGGCCTGTTGCGCCAATTCCTGCGCCACTAATTGCGCCGTCAGACGCGCCGTTTGTTCGGCCTGCCATTGCGCGCGCTTATTGCGCGCCTCGCAGGTCGCTTTGGGTTCATATCCGGCAACATTGCGGCATTTCGGTAAAGCATTGGCATCAGTAGCCAAAATCGGGGCGGCCAGCGGCAAAGCCAGCACGGCCACCATCATTGCGATAAGGGTTTTACGCATGACAAATCTCCTCAACAGTCCGGCGGAGTTTGGGATATTTCGCTCCACGGCGCAATCATATAGCGCGCTATAATACGCCCGCCACACGCGCATAGCCAACCGCAAAAAGCGGCAATTGCAGCGCGAAATTAACCGTCAAGGCGCGGTCTTTGGTGATGATGCCCGCCGCCGTCCAACCCAGCGAGCCGGTACCATGCACAATTATATTGAGCGGATACATATTCAAATTGGTCAATAAAATGCCGGTCAGCACAAACAAAGTGCCGCCCCATTTCAACCATTGCACATATTTCATAACGGACTCCTTAAACGATAAAGCACATGGCGGCATAGCGGGTCATGCGCCGCCAAATTGGGGTGGTCAAAATCATCAGCCGCATCATGCTGCATACCGATTTTTTCCATCACGCGAATGGAACGCTTATTCGGCGCAGCGGTGAAAGAGACAATTTCCTCAAACCCCAAATCGTAAAACCATAGGTGAGGCAGGCGCGCGCGACCCCCGGCCCGAGGCCCTGCCCCCAAAGCAGATTTGGGAAACCGCCAGCCAATTTCGACCGCGGGCGTAAAATGCGCGTCAAAATTGACATGCAGGCACCCGGTAAAGCCGACAAACCGATTATCGCTTTTCAAATGCACCGCAAATAGAGAAAACCCATATTCTTCGCCATGCACGATAATGCGCTGCAACCTGGCGGCGCTCTGATGATGAGTTAATGTGGCAGGGAAAAACGCCACCACATCAGGGTCGGCATTCATCGCCGCAAAATCATCCAAATGCGCGGTGGTGAAATCAACCAGCCGCAGCCTCTCGGTTTCCAAAATTGCTGCGTGTCCATCTTGCATGGTGATTAGCCTATGCGATTTCGTCCATTGCCGCTATGCTATCGGAGCAGGCAAACGGGCCTCAGATGGGATAGGAGAATAATAAAATGCGCGCTCTTTTCGCAATCATCTTCGCTTTTTTGGGGCCCCGCGCGGAGGCGGTGGCGGCTGACTTGCTGGCCACCCAAATCACCATGGCCAATGCGGCACGCCATGTTCAAAATGGCCCTGACGCCATTGGCGGCATTGGCGATTGGATATTATCCAATGGCACGATTTGCGTCATTGTCGCCGGACTGGCCAATGAGGGCGATTTCTCGCCGCGCGGCGGCACTTTGCGCGATATCGGTTTTTGTGGCCGCGATGATGACCAATTCGTCTCGCAACAAGACCTGCTGGATGGCAGTCTCGGCAAGCCGGTTGAGATTGTCGATGTGCGCGCCGCCGTGAGTGAGGATGCAGCGGGGCTGACAACGCTGGGCAATTATCGTGGCCTGATGATTGAAACGCGCTTCACCGTGACCCGTGAAGACAAGACGCGCATCGGCGTCAGCAAGCGCATTTGGCGCGCTGATGCGGAGGCCGCCGAGCCGGGCATTCTCGTCACGGCAACGCTGAATTATGAATCCATGCCGGTGTTTTTGATGAATAGCCGCGAGCTGTCCAAAAGCAATGGCTTCGCGCAAGTGGAGTTCGCCAGTCGCGGCGTGTTGTCTTATACCGAGGCCGCGCGCGCCGTCGATACGGTTATGATGATGTCGCCGCATGATCTGGCGCGTCCGGTCAGCTATGCCATGCGCCAGCTTTCCGCCCGCTTAAAGCGTGGCGATGAGGTGGAAAAACTGCCCGCTTTTGTTTTGGCCGATAGCAGCGCGCTGGCTTTCTTGACCCTGACCGAGCCTTTTACCATTGGCGATGGAAGCAAGCTCGGCCTCATTCAGCTTTTGCAAGTGCCGTTTATGGGGCTGGATTATGGCGATGAGATTTACCTTGAAGAGGAAATGCTGGTCGCGCCCAGCGCCGATGTGCGGGCCTTGACCGATGTCATATTTGCCGATGCGCCCGTGCTGCGCGGACGAATTAATGCCAATGGCCGTCCGGCGCGTGTTCATATTGACCGCGCCGATGGTGCGCCGTTTACGCAAACAACGCCGGATGCCGAGGGCTATTTTACCGCCCGTCTGCCGGTCGGGGATTATCGCCTGCGTATCCTGCCTAAGGCCGGTGAAGCGATAAGCGAGAGCTTCCGCATGACCGCCAAAGGCACGCGAATTGCGACGATAGACTTGCCCCCTGCCGCGCGCATCACCCTACCGCGTGGGGCGGCCATGCGACTGGCTTTTCGCGGCAAAGGCGCAACGCCCAACCCGCATTTTGAGGATACGCTGACCGGCTATTCCGTAACCGGCGCTGACGGGCCGGTGCCGACGCGGCGGGTCGCGGATGTGCACTTAACCGGCGCGGCGATGGACCCAAACCATGTTTATTTGGCTGATGGCGATTACATGATTTACGCCACACGCGGGCCGGAATATGAGGTGACGACGGCCAGCCTGTCAGTGCGCGATGGCGCGGACCAAACACTACGCATTGCGCCGCCTGCCCGCGCCCTGCAAACCGCCCATCATATTGCGGCTGATTTTCATGTTCACGCCGCGCCCAGTCTCGATAATGCTTTTTCACCTGTAAAACGTGTGCGCACATTTATTGCCGAACATGGCGAGGTGATGGTGGCTGCCGAGCACGATACGATTTTTGATTTCAATCCACTGCTCAAACAAATGGGCGTGGCTGACCAAATGATTGCCATTACCGGCACTGAGGTGACCAGCACACAAAGAACGCCGCGCGCGCCTTACAGCATTGGGCATATGAATTTCTTTCCGCTGACGCCCAAGCCGCATGCCCATAAGCGCGGCTTGCCCAATCATGAGAACCGCCGCACCCGCAGCGTGTTAGACGATATGCATGTGCATTTTGACGCCCCGGTGGCGCAGCTTAATCATCCGCGTCACACGCTGAGCCTGACCGGCAATGAACTGCCCGATGAATATGTCGAGATGATTGGCGATGAGCAGTTTTTCGACCATATGGGCGTGGCGGCGCATCCCTATAATCCGCATCGCCCGATTACCAGCGCGCCGAATAATAGCCTTATCGACCCCGACCCGATAACCGGCACGCGCGATATTGATTTTGATGTGATGGAAATTTTGAACGGCACGCAGGACTATCGGCCTGACCGCGTAGCCGCCACCCGCCAAGACTGGCTATCGCTTGTTTCGCAAGGCATTAAGCTCGCGGCCAGCGCCAATAGCGATAGCCATAATAAATGGCAGCAAGTGGCACTGCCGCGCAATATGGTGCGCGTCGGGCGCGATACAATTGCCACATTTTCAATGCGCCGTTTCACCAATGCCATTCGCAGCGGCGCGTTTTACGGCACCACCGGCCCATTCATGGAATTGACGCTTGGCGGGGCGCAAATCGGCGAAACCCATCAAGGGCGTAATCCGGTTCTGCGGGGGCGTATTTTTAGCGCCGATTGGGCGCGCGCCGATACGCTGCGCGTTCAGCTTAATGGCAAGACCATGCACACGCTGCGCCTCGCACCCAATGGCAGGTTTGAATTACCGCTCGAATTCGCAGCTGATGGCTATGTGACGATTGAGGCGGAAGGCGGGGCACAAGATATTTACGAAGCGATTTACCCGGGCTTCTTCCCTTATGTCTATTCCAACCCGATTTATGTCGATGCCGATGGCGATGGTGCCTGGTCACCGCCGGGACTTGACGGCTAAAGCATGCTATCACGCCGCCCTTTGTTGAGTTAGAGAGTTTACATGACAGACCGCACCCATGCCTTACTGAACGATCCGCCTTTGCGCCTCCTCATGCAAATGACCGCGCCCAATACGCTGGCATTCGCCCTGCAAGGCATTGTAAATCTGACTGAGATTTACATGATTGGTCGCCTCGGCACAGAGGCGCTGGCCGCCATTGCGCTGGTTTTCCCGCTTCTGATTTTGGTGCAAACCATGTCGGGCGGGCCGCTGGGCGGCGCACTGACCGCCTCCATTGCGCGCGCGCTGGGCAATGGCAATCGCGATAATGCCGAGCGGCTTGTCTGGCATGCGCTTTATGGCGGCATTATCGGTGCGGCTGTATTCTACGTGCTATTCGCCTTATTTGGGCGGCAATTATTAATGCTGCTTGGCGGCGATGGCGTGGTGCTGGAAATGGCCATGTCTTATTGCTGGGTCTTATTCAGCGGCGGCCTCGTCTTGTGGTTGGGCAATGCGATGAGCGCGGTTTATCGCGGCGCGGGTGATATGAGCTTCCCTGCCCGATTGATGACTTTATCAGCCATATGCCAAGTGCCGCTGACCGCGATTTTGGTTTTCGGCTTATTTGGCATGCCCGCGCTCGGCGTTATGGGCGCGGCTGTCTCCAGCGTCAGCGTTGGCGCAGTCATGGTATCAGTTCTGCTCGTCGTCCTATGGCGCGGCAAACGCAGCTTGCAAATGAAGTTCTCGCAACGCGGCTGGCGACGGGAATTGGCCTCGGATATTCTGATGGTCGCGCGTCCGGCCAGCCTCAACCCATTGATGAATGTCGGCACGATTTTGGGCCTGACCGCACTTGTCGGCTCTTTTGGGCCGCAGGCTTTAGCCGGTTACGGCATTGGCGCGCGCATTGAATTTATCATGCTGCCGGTCATCTTCGCCTTTGGCACAGCCCTGACAACCATTGTCGGCACCAATATCGGGGCGGGTAATTATGACCGCGCCGAAATGGCCGGTTGGTATGGCGTGGCCAGCTCTGCCCTGATTTGTGGCACAGTGGGTGTATTGCTCGCGCTCTTTCCAAATCAATGGATTCCGATTTTCACCGATGATGTCGCTGCCTTTGAAACAGCGCGCAGCTATATTCGCATTGTCGGCCCGGCATATGCCTTTTTGGGCATTGGTCTTGTCTTGTATTTTGCCTCGCAAGGCGCAGGCACCATGACTTGGCCAATACGGGCGCAAATTTTACGCTTTGTCATATCGGTCGGCGGGGCATTTTTATTGGTTCATCAGTTCGATGTCGGCCTCAACGCCGTATTCATTGCCACCACCATCGCTTTGGCCATTTATGCCGGTATAATTATGATTGCCGTATTGGGCGGCGCATGGAGGCCAAAAACCTAAGCCCCGGCGCGGCGCGGATGGCCCGCTGTGTAAAGGCTGGCCATTGCTGCCAGACTACAAAAGCCGACAAAGATGAAAGCATTGGCATAGCCGCCACCAAAATCATAAATCAGCCCTATAACAATCGGGCCGGAAGCGACGCCGCCATTCATCACCAATTGCTGAACACTTAAGATGCGCGGAAAGTCGTGCAAACCGAATGCGGCCGCCACCAAAAGCGGTTGAGACATCAAAACATTGCCGACGGTGAAACCGAAAAACGCCGTTAGCGCCAGCACTGGCACAATGCCATCGACAAACGCCATACCGAACATGGCGAGGGCCTGCAGCGCATACATAATCAACACAAAGACAAATAAGTTGAGACGATCGAGCACCGCGCCGCATATTAAGCGACCGGTCAGCGAGCAAAAGGCCAGCAAGGCGAGCGTTATCGCCGCCGTGGCGGCATTGGCGCGCTCTACCCCCCACGTGAAGACATGGGCAATCGTGCCGACCTGCGCCATCAAAGCCAGAAGCGATGCCAATGCCAGTAATTTGAAATAGCGACCTCGCAAAGCCTGCGCCGCCGACATGCCCGCTTGCGGCGTGTTGGCCTCATCGGCATTTTGCTCGTCACCATCAGGGGCCAAACCCATGCTTTGCGGGTCGGGGCGCAGCAGCAAAAGCGCCAGCGGAATATTGAACAGAATAATCGCCATCGTCCAAGGCGTCCGCAAGCCATCCAGCCCATCAAGCTCTAACGCCCGCGCCAACATGGGGGTAACAATGATACCGCCCAGTGATAACCCCGATTGGGTGAGCGCAATCGCCAGCGCGCGGCGGCGCACAAACCAACGCGCCACTAATGTGGTTGCCGGCACGAGTGCCGTCATCGCATAGCCAATGCCCAATGCCGCATAAACCAGATAAATGGCGGGCAATGAGTTGGCGGCGGGGAGGAAATAGTAAATCAGCGCAATGAATAACGTGCCGCCTGTGATGCAATAGCGCGCATCATAACGCGCAATAAGCTCACCAACAACGATACCCGCCAAACCCGCGACAACCAAAAAGACCGTATTCGCGCCGGAAATTTGCGCCACGGAGAAATCAGTAGCAGCGACAAAGCCGTCGAGCAAAACCGACATGGCATAGAAAATCATGCCTGCCCCCACAAACAGGCTGTAGCCGATAGCGATCAACACCCACCAGCCGAAGAAGAATTGCGATTTCGGTTCTTGCATAAAATACTCTTCTAGATGAAGTCGGCGTTTCGGGGAGGCGGTTTGTGAGGCGGCCTCATGATGCGACTCTATCTGCGGGCTGAGGGGGTGCGGCGGCGCGTTCGCACATCAAGGAAGTCGTAAATGTCCGTTCGGGGCCGGCGCCCGATGCCGCAACGCCGTGTCGCGCTTTCCAACGCCTCTTTTCGCGCCAAACCGCGCAGGCTGGCCAGCCTACCGGTCGGGTCGTGCGCGACAATATCGTCCCAGCGAATTTCCGAAACCTTACCGGCCTCGCGCAAACGCATAAATGCCATTGCAATAATTTTTTCACTCATGGCGCGAGTATAGAAAGCATTGCCGCCGCGCCGCAAGCCGCGTGATATGATTTATGCCTATTAAGACGCATAGGTCAGCTTGATTTTGGCGCGGGCCGCTATCGCCGTTTCGACATCAGGCGCGAAGACAATACCCAGTCGCCGATTGGGATAAGCGTCAGGCTTGCCGAACATCATCGCCTCGACATCAGGCATCGCCTCAACCTCCGCAAGCCCCTCAATGCCATAATCGGGGCTTGCCTGCGCCGCGTTAATTGTATGACACGCCCCCGGGCGCAAGGCCGCAATATTGCTTATCGGCAGATGCAAAATGGCGCGCGCGTGTAAATCAAACTCCGACAGATTTTGCGTATAAAGGGTCAGGAGACCGGTGTCATGAGGGCGCGGGCTGAGCTCGGAGAAAATCACCTCATCGCCGCGAATGAAAAACTCGACCCCAAACAGGCCGAAGCCGCCCAAATCATCGGTCATTTTTTTGGCCATATCCTGCGCTGTGGCTTCCAGCGCCCCCATCTCAAATGTGCCCTGCTCGCTCATCTTAAAATCGCCGTCAACCTGTCGGTGGCGCAACACCGGGCAGTAAACCGTCTCAGCATTTTTCTGCCGCACCGTCAGCAGCGTAATCTCATAATCAAATGATATGAATTCCTCGACAATCACCTTATTCCGATCGCCGCGCATATTCTCAACCGCGTGATGCCACGCCTCTTGCGCCGCCGCGCCATCACCTGCGGCCACTACCGATTGGCCTTTGCCCGACGAACTCATCACCGGCTTGACCACGACTTTGCTCGCCATGTCGCTACACAGCGCAAGCATTTCGTCAAGATTTTCAGCATAGCCATATTTCGCCGTCGGCAGGCCTAACTCGGCGGCGCGGTCGCGAATACGGTCGCGGTTCATGGTTAAATCAACCGCCCGCGCCGATGGCACAATGGTGCGCTGGCTTTCGACATCTAACAGAACTTGCGTATTGATGGCCTCGATTTCCGGCACCACCAAATCAGGGTGAACGGATTGAATATGCGCGCGCAACTGAGCTTCGTTCAACATATCAAACACCATTGAGCAGTCTGCCACTTGCATGGCGGGGGCGTTTTCATAGCGGTCGCAGGCAATCACCGTACAGCCAAGCCGCTTCAGGCTGATGGTTAATTCGCGGCCCAATTCGCCCGACCCCAGCAACATTATTTTCTTCATCACGCGCTCCCATGCAGCAATTACTTCGGTATTTAATTTAGGCGATACCGCATAGGCTGACCAGCACTGGACAAGCGTCCTCTGTGAATTATTTCACGATTATGAATGAGGCTCAAATATCAGAAATCATCGCTCTGGCATGGGATGATGAAACGGCGTTTGACGCGATTGAGCGGCAATTCGGCCTGCCCGAGGGCGAGGTGATTAAGCTGATGCGCCGCCATATGAAGCCGTCGAGTTTCCGCATGTGGCGTAAGCGTGTCAGTGGTCGCAAAACCAAGCACGAGACGCGCCGCAAGCAGTCAGATTAACGCGCTGATTTTTCTGAATTGCGCCCGGTTTGCTGATTATTATTGCGCCGGCGTGCCGGGCCGCGAGGCGCATTTTTATTACCGCCCTTTTTGCGCCGTGGCGCGCCCGGCGCATCAGCCGCAGCAACCCCGCCCCGATGGCGCGGCTTCGGTTTTTTAGGTCCTGATTTTTTACCCTCATAACCGCCCGCACCCAGCTTTTTGGCATCATTGCGCCGCCGTGATTTCGGCGGACGGCGTTCACCATTATCTTGGCGCGCGCCGCGTGTCTCAAATTTACCCGATGATTTACCTGATGATTTATCCGATGATTTACCTGACGGTTTAGCTGCCGCCTTCATCGGGTCATAGCCGTCATCATCAATGCCACCCGCCTGCACATTCTCAATCGGTAGCTTCACCTTAATCAGCTTTTCAATATCGCGCAGATGCTTTTGCTCTTCAGGCGCGCATAGCGTTATCGCCCGCCCCTCGCGCCCGGCCCGCGCCGTGCGCCCAATGCGGTGCACATAAGCCTCGGGCGTCGTCGGCACATCATAATTCACCACCAGCGAGACATCGGGAATATCAATGCCGCGTGCCGCAATATCCGTGGCGATGAGAATATGCTCCTCGCCCTTGCGAAACGCCTCCAAAGTGCGCTGGCGTTGGTTCTGGCTTTTATTGCCGTGAATGGCCGAGGCGGTGACTTTTTGCTTCGACAGATATTTCACCAATTGGTCCGCGCCGTGTTTGGTGCGGGTGAAAATAATCGTGCGGAACTGGTTTTCCAAAGCATGCACCAGAAACGGCCGCTTTTCTGGTTTTTCCATCAACATGACGGCTTGCTCAATCCGCTCCACCGGCGTGGAGGCGGGCGCGACCGCGACATCTTTCGGATTATCCAATAATTCCGCCGCCAAAGCGCGTATCGGCTTGGGCATGGTGGCCGACAGCAAAACCGTTTGGCGGGTGCGCGGCGTCTTTTTGGCAATGCGCCGAATGGCCGGAAAAAAGCCCAAATCCAGCATTTGGTCGGCTTCATCCAGAATAAGCGTCTCAGTATGATCGAGCGATAAATTGCCCGATTTCAAATGATCTTCAAGCCGCCCGGGCGTTGCCACCAAAATATCCAGCCCCTGATTGAGCCGTTTAATCTGCTTGGGATATTTCACCCCGCCAACCACACAAGCGCGCTGGTGGTAAATATGCGCGCCATATTTCTCGATATTATCGTCAATCTGCTTGGCCAATTCGCGCGTCGGCACAATAATCAGCGTGCTGCAATGCTTGGGTTTGGTCTTGTGCTGATTGGCTTTGAGCCGCTCTAAAATGGGCAGCACAAAAGCCGCGGTTTTGCCCGTGCCGGTTTGGGCAATGGCAACAATATCGCCGCCCTCAAGCATGAGCGGAATAACTTTTTCCTGAATCGGCGTCGGGCTGTCATAGCCGCTTTTTTCGACCGCTTTGGTCAACTGGCTGGAAAGCCCCAACTGGGCAAATTTTGACATTTAAAATCCTGTCTGTGGTCGCTGAAAATGCTGACCAGAAGCGAGGAAATAGCAATTTCTCATTGAGTGGGCGCGGTGGCGTTCTCGGGAGGAGTAATCGCAGACGTTCAGGCAAATATCAAGCTCAAATCCACCCCGCGCCCATGCAGCCAAGCAAGGGCGCTTAAAGCCGTCCCGTCTGCACCCCATAATCGGCGGCAATGCCGTAATCCGGGTCGTCATCGCTGTCGATGACAAGCTGGCCCGACTTGGCCAAAAGCTGGCGACAATCGCGGCTGAGATGGCGCAATTTCAGGCTTTTGCCCGCAGCATTATATTTGGCCGCAATATCCTCAATCGCTTGCAGGGCTGACTGGTCAACCACCCGCGAATTAGAGAAGTCGATAATCACCGCATCAGGGTCATCGTCAATTTTAAACAATTGCGTGAAAGCGGTAATGGAGCCGAAAAACAAAGGCCCGTTAATCTCATAAACCAATGACCCCGCTTCGCTGACCGACGGGCGCACCGAGGCGTTAATGCGTTTGGCAGCGTTCCACGCATAAACCAGCGCCGACATGATGACACCGACAACCACGGCAATCGCCAAATCTTGCCAGACCGTGACAATGGTCACGGCAATGGTGACCAGCGCGTCGGCACGCGGCACCCGCCGCAGCGTCTTAATCGACGTCCAAGCGAATGTGCCGATGACCACCATAAACATCACCCCGGTCAAGGCGGCGATGGGAATAAGCTCAATATAGCTGGCCGCAAACAGAATATAGGACAGCAAAAACAGCGCGGCAGATATGCCGGCAAGCCGCGACCGGCCGCCCGATTTAATGTTAATCATTGACTGACCAATCATCGCGCAGCCGCCCATTCCGGCAAAAAAGCCGGTCAGCAGATTGGATGTGCCTTGCGCCAAACATTCTTGCGACGCCCCGCCGCGTTGTTCGGTCATCTCGCCAACCAGATTTAGCGTCAGCAGGCTTTCAATCAGGCCAATGGCGGCCAAAATAATCGCATAGGGAAGAATAATCTGAAATGTCTCAAAAGAGAGCGGCACATTGGGTATCACAAAACTCGGAAGGCCGCCTGCCAAGCTGGCCAAATCACCGACCCGCGGCACATGAATTTCAAATACCAGCACAAGGCCGGTCACCAAGCCGATAGCCATGAGCGGGGCCGGAATACGCTTGGTCAGTTTGGGCGTCAGCCAAATAATCAGCATGGTCAAAACAACCAAGGCCAGCGTGGTGTAAAGCTGCGCCCCGGCCAGCCAACCGCTGACTCCGTTTTCATCAGTCATTTTAAACTGCTCAAGCTGCGCGAGGCCGATAACAATCGCCAAGCCGTTGACAAAGCCCAGCATGACCGGATGCGGCACCATGCGGATAAACTTGCCCCAGCGCAACGCACCGGCCAATAATTGCAACAGCCCCATCAGCACGACAGTGGCAAATAAATATTGCGGGCCATGCGACGCCACAAGCGACACCATGACAACGGCCAACGCGCCGGTCGCGCCGGATATCATGCCTGGTCGCCCACCCATTAAAGCGGTCACCAGCCCGACAATAAAAGCCGCATAAAGCCCCGCCAAAGGTGCCAAACCGGCGACAAAAGCAAACGCCACCGCTTCCGGCACCAAGGCCAGCGATACGGTGAAACCGGACAAAAGATCCGTGCTCGCCTGGGCTTTGGTCATCACCTGACGGTTGGAGGCATTGATGGAATTGCCAAACCAGAAACGGTTGAGCCGATCTTGAACGGAGAGCATAGAAAACTTTCTAAAAAAGCTGTGTTTTTTTTGATGGGCTTTGGTAGCGGAGGAGGGACTCGAACCCCCGACACGCGGATTATGATTCCGCTGCTCTAACCAGCTGAGCTACTCCGCCTTAAAAGGTGGGCATGATATAGACCAAAAGACCGAGGCTGGCAATTGCCTGTTTATCCGCTCAATCGCCCGCCATGCGGGCAATTTTGGCGGCGCGGCGACGCTGTGCGGATGACGGGATATTCAGCGCGTTTCGGTATTTCGCAACCGTGCGGCGCGCCAACACAATGCCCTCGCCTTCCAACAGGCTGACCAGCGCATCATCGGATAAAACCTGCGTCGCCGCTTCCGCCGCCACCAGTTCGGCAAGGCGCGCTTTCACGGCGCGCGCCGAGACGGTTTTGATATTATCGCCGCTCTTGAGCGCGCCGCTTTGCTTCGGCCCCACCGCGCCGGAAAATAAATCGCGCAAGGCAAATTGCCCGTCCGGGGTCTGCACCAGCTTACCGGCGACCGAGCGGCTGACCGTGCTTTCATGCATCTCGATTTCTTCGGCAATATCGCGCAAGCCCATAGGCAGAAGCGCCGCCATGCCGCGCGCAAAAAAGCCCTGCTGATGCGCCACAATCGCCCGCGAGACGCGCAGTAAAGTGGCGGCGCGTTGTTGCGTGGCTTTTTTCAGCCAGCGCGCCGATTGCACATTGGTCTTCATAAAATTGCGCTCATCATCGGTCATTTTGCGCTGCGCCATGTCCTCCCAATCGCGCTCCAGCACCAGCACGCTGGGCAGGCTGTCCTCATTCAAATAGGCCTGCCAGCCGCCATCGCCCTGAAGCACAATCACATCGGGCAAGGCCAATGTTGTGGGGGGCGTGTCAAATGCCGCCGCCGGTCGCGGGTCAAGGGCGCGTATGGCTTGCAAATAGGGCAGCAATTCCGCCGCCTCGACCCTCATCGCCGCCGCCAAGCCCTTCATATCACCGCGCCCTAAAATATCGAGATGGTCCAGCAAAGCCTGATGGGTGGGCGTCCAATCGCCTGCGGCGTGCAATTGCAGGCTCAAACAATCGCCCAAATTGCGGGCGAAAATACCGGCTGGATGAAAGCTTTGAAGCTGCGCCAGCGTCGTTGCCAACAGCCCCGTCTCGACGCCGATGGTTTGGCAAATTTCGGCATCGCTCTCGCGCAAATAACCGTCCTCATCCAGCCAGCCGGTCAGCTCAATGGCCAGCGCGGCGACATCGCGGTCGCTCATCTCCTCGGCAATTTGCTGCAAAATATGGCTGTTCAGCCCGCCCTCATCGGCGGCGCGGTTCTCCAACATGGCCGACACATCACCGGCATCCCCGCTATGGTCGGGCGCGGCAAAATCAACCCGCACCGCCTCAATCTTATCATTCAGCCCGGCACCGCTTTTGCCATCCACCGTGACGGCGCGCGGCGCTTCGCCGTTTCCGGCCTCGCGAAAATGCGCCGCATCAAAAGCCAGAAACGGGTTCTGCTCCATTTCGCGCTTCAGCATTTCGGCCAATTGCACATTGGTCAGTTGCAATAATTCGATGGCTTGCCGCATTTGCGGGTTCATCATCAGCTTTTGCTTTTGCGATATTTCCAGTCGCGGCGACAGCACCATTGAGCATTCCTCTCGGCGAGGAAGCTAACTAATTTGGCACGGTTCTTGCAAGGAATAAAACACGGGGCAATAGACGCTAGGATTGCGACGCGCCGCTTATCCAGCCGCCGCCCAAAACGCGGTCGCTATTGGCGGCATAAAACACGCATGCCTGCCCGGGCGACACGCCCTCTTCGGCTTCGGCCAGCACGATTTCTGCGCCGCCCTTATCATTGAGGGTCAATTCCGCCGCCGCCGGTTCACCGGTTGAGCGAATCCGCGCCCGCACCGGCATGGCACCGGCACTGCTACCGACATCGCCCAGCCAATTCACTTCATCAAGCTGAATGCGCGCGCGCGCCAAAGCCTCACGCGGGCCGACAATCACCTGGCGCTTATCGGCATCAATCGCCACCACATAAAGCGGGTCACCCGTCGCAACGCCAAGGCCGCGCCGCTGACCGACCGTGTAATGCAACACGCCCTGATGCTGTCCCAAAACCGTGCCATCCATAGTGCGGATTTCGCCGGGCAGGCTGCAATCGGGGCGCAGACGTTTAATCACACCGGCATAATCGCCATTCGGCACAAAACAAATATCCTGACTATCGGGCTTATCCGCGACTTGCAGACCTATCAGCGTGGCGTAATCGCGAATTTGCTCTTTCGTCAAATCGGCCAGCGGAAAGCGCAAAAAGTCCAATTGCGCTTGGGTGGTCGAAAACAGGAAATAAGATTGGTCACGCGCCAAATCGCGCGGGCGGTGCATTTGCCAGCCCGTCTCGCCGTGCTGCGTCGCAATATAATGGCCGGTCACCAGTGCCACCGCACCCAAATCGCGCGCCGTTGCCAGCAAGTCGCGAAACTTCACCGTCTCATTGCACCGAATACAGGGTATCGGCGTGTGACCGGCGAGATAGCCATCGACAAATTCATCCATCACGCTTTCTTTGAAGCGCGATTCATAATCCAACACATAATGCGGCATATCGAGCTTGGCCGCGACGGCGCGGGCATCGTGAATATCTTGCCCCGCACAACACGCGCCCTTGCGGCGTATCGCTTCGCCATGGTCATAAAGCTGCAAGGTAATGCCCACCGCATCATAACCGGCGCGTTTCACCAATGCGGCGGCGACCGAGCTGTCCACACCGCCCGACATGGCAATCACCACGCGCTGCCCTGCCCGTTCATCGGCACCCGATACACCGCCCGTTAGGTCAGGGCCGATGCCGAGGTCAATCAAAGGCATTTTTTCAAGCATAGATGGGGTCAAAACATCGCTCATGGCGCGTTCAGTATAGCATCACAAGGACGCATTCAACCCCCTGAAACGGTCAGCGGGTTGCGCTCACGCATCCTCACGAAAAGTTGATTTGTCTGTAAGCGCTGTTTCATGGCCTTAATGGCGCATGAATTTTGTTAATGGAGATTAAAAAATGCGTATTTTGTTAGTTGAAGATGACATGTTGCTGGCGCAAAGCCTGACCGACGGGCTCGAAGAGCACGGCTTTCACGTTGATGAGGCCGATCGCGGCGAGGACTCGTTGGAATTATCCGATTTATATGAATATCAAGTCATGGTGCTCGATCTCGGCCTGCCCGATATGCGCGGCGATGAGATCCTGGATAATTTGCGCGCCAAAAATGAGCGTCTGCCCGTGCTGGTGCTTTCCGGCGAAGCCGATGTTGAAGCCCGCCTGTTATGCCTGCGCAGCGGCGCGGATGATTATCTGACCAAGCCGTTTAATATGGATGAACTGGTCGCCCGCCTGCATGCTTTGGTGCGCGGCGCCAATGGGCACGCCAATAATCGCCTGCAATTTGGCGTTGTGTCGCTTGATTTAACGGCCCGCGATGTGCGCGTTGGCAACACAAGGGTAGATTTGACCTCGAAAGAATATCAAATGCTGGAATTGCTGTGCCTGCGTAAGGGCAGCGTCGTGTCGAAAGAGAGTTTTCTCGACCATCTTTATGGCGGCATGGATGAGCCGGAAATGAAAATTATCGATGTCTTTGTCTTCAAATTGCGGAAGAAAATCGAGACGGCCGGAGCGCAGCATCCCTTTATCGAAACAGTCTGGGGACGCGGTTATCGCGTGGATATTCCCGAGCAAAAATGCAGCGCGTAATCGGCGCGGGCGCGGTTTGGACAAATTCGGGGCATGTGATAAGCACAAGCCATGACACGCCCTGATTTTGACCGCAATTTTGACCCGCACGCCCCGGCTTTCACCCAGGCGCTCTGCCAAATGGCATTGGATGCCGGTGCGCTGATTATGCGCCATTATCGCGATGGCGTGGCGGAAGAAACCAAAGCCGATAAATCGCCGGTCACGCAAGCTGACCGCGATGCCGAGATTTTACTCGAGAGTGCGCTCAATCAACTTGCGCCGGGGATACAGGTTATCGGCGAGGAAGCCTGTGCCGAAACCGTGCCAGATAAGCTCGATGAGATTTTCTTCCTGCTCGACCCGCTCGACGGCACACGCGATTTTGTCGCCAAGCGCGATAATTTCACCGTTAATATAGGCCTCATTAAAGGCCAATATCCGATTGCCGGTGTGATTTATGCGCCGGTGCATGAAATGCTTTATTTCAGCGGCATAGATGGTGCTTATCGTCTGGCGATTGCGCCCGATGGCGCGCTGGATATCGGCAAGGCCGAAAAACTGACCACACAAAAAGCTGACCCAAGCGGCTTGCGCGTCATTGCCAGCCGCTCGCATCGGGGCGAAAAAACCGACCAAATGATTGCCAGCCTGCATGTCAAAGAAACCATCGCCACCGCCTCATCCTATAAATTTTGCTTGTTGGCTGAAGGCACGGCGGATTTTTATCCGCGCTATGGCCGCACCATGGAATGGGACACGGCGGCGGGCCAAGCGATTTTGGAAGCGGCGGGCGGCATTGTGACCACAGAAGGCGGCGACCGCTTTAGCTATGGCAAGCTGGCACGCGGCCTTGATAATCCTTCTTTTATTGCGGCAGCAGCGGATAACTGGCAGGATGCCCTCAAATAAGCAACAAGCAGGAGAGGCTATGCTCACCAAGCATTTTGCGTATATGTGCCTAATTCTGCCCTTGGCTTTTCTGCCGCTCACGGCGCAGGCGCAACAAAACACGCCACGCCAAATTGAAGATTTCTCCGAAAGCAGTCTGGTCATCGCCTCAGCCAAATATCTGGGCGCAACGGCGGAGAGCATGGGCGAAATCATTGACCGCATTTTCAGCCGCTATGGCCAACCCAGCGCGATTATTCGCGGCGAAGAGCTTTCCGTTTCAGTGTTATTTGGCGCGCGCTATGGACGCGGCAATATCATGTTTCCCGATGGCCGCGAATATCCGATTTATTGGCGCGGCCCGTCAGCTGGTGTCGATATGGGCGCCTCGGGCAGCAAAAGCTTCACATTGGTTTACAATGTTGACGCACCCGAAGACCTTTATCGCCGCTTTGTCGGGGTCGATGGCTCATTGGTCGCGCTTGGCGGCGTCGGCTTTAACTATCTGCAACGCGGCAATATGATTTTGGCGCCGATGCGCGTCGGCGTCGGCTATCAAATCGGCGTCAGCCTCGGCTACCTCAAATTCACCGAAAAACCCGGGTGGATGCCGTTTTAATGTCGGCTGAAAAACGCGGTTAATTTATCTGCCAATTCATCCGTGTGACCGGATGAGAAAAAATGCCCGCCCGTATATTGATGCACATCCGGCGCATCATAATGCGCCAAAGCCGCCTCAACCTGCGCGGGCGCAATTTCAGGGTCATCAGTGGCATAGACAAATTGCGCCTTCACGCCTGCCGCCCCGATTTTTTCATGGTCGGCCATGCGGTCGCCCAGCGCGTCGCCAATCAGCATATCGCGCATCATGCGCTCAGTGCCTTTGACCTTAAATTGACCTTTAAAATGCGCCACCACGCGGCGCGCTTCTTCGGTTTTTGTGCCGAAACTCTCGCCGCGCGCGATAATCGCCGGCACGCCGATAAGCCGCGCCAGCACTTTGCCGATAAGCGGCAGCCTTGTGGCAACCAGGGCAGGTGTCACCGCCACCCCGCCAATCACCGGCACTTGATAGGCCAAAGAGCGCACCCGTGCGCCATGCGTCGCGCCGAAACGCGCAATCACCGCGCCGCCCATGCTGACACCGAATAAATGCGCTTGGTCGATATTCAAATGGTCGAGCAAGTCGTTTAATTGCGTGATCAACATATCAATGCCCAACGGCGTATGTGGCCGGTCAGAAAAACCGCGGCCATATTGGTCATAAATAATCACCCGCCAGCCATCTTTCACCAAAGGCGGCGCATAGCCTTGATAGGCCAATGAGCCGAGCGTGCCGCCATGCACGATAATCACCGGCGGCGCGTCTTGCGGGCCGTAATCCATAAAAGCGGTCACGCCATCTGATAGACGCGCCGTCTGATAGCCACTATCGGCGCGAAAATCTGCCGCTGTTATGGTCTCGCGGTCAGAGCGGGTGTAAACAATCACCAGCAGCGCAACAAGGGCCGCCAAGACAATGAGGGTAATGTTCGTCGTGGTAATGTTCGTCGGGTTCATCTTCCTATTCTTTCTGTAAGCGAACCCTACCTTTTTCCAACCCTTTGCGCGGGTCGAGTAAAATCAGAAAGGGCCCTGTTTCATCTCTCAGGCGCAGCACAATTCGCGCATCGCCATTATCAACACCAACAAGTTCCGCATCTGCCGGAATGGATATTTCAGTCTCGCCAAAGCCGGGCTTTACCGGAATCGTCTCCGGATTATTCAACCGCGACAGCACTGTGCCGATGACCACAATCGCGCCGCCGACCATGAGGACGCCCAGCCCGATAACCACAACCAGCAGCGTGCGGACATAGCGGCTATTGGGTTGCGGAATTTCTTCAGAAGTGGTTTCCGCCGCAGCCGGATTTCCTGTATCTTGAGACATGGTCAACGCTCCAAATCAAATGCTCGCCTTTGCCGTCACCTATGCTCAAAATGGTAACCGGCTCGATAAAACCCTCGCTGCGGCGCAGAGCGACTTGTCGCGCGCGCGCCTGCAAGAGCTGGTGAAAGCCGGACATTGCACGGTAACGCGCCGACAAACCGATACGACCATAAAAGACCCGTCATGGCGGGTCAAACAAGATGATATCATCGCCCTCACCCTGCCGCCGCCGGTGGACACGACGGTGAAGGCGCAAAACATCAGCCTCGATATTTTATATGAGGATGCCGATTTGCTGGTGGTCAATAAACCGGCTGATATGGTGGTGCATCCCGCGCCCGGCAGTCCCGACGGCACTTTGGTTAATGCGCTGCTGGCGCATTGTGGCGACAGCCTGTCGGGCATTGGTGGCGAAAAGCGACCGGGCATTGTGCACCGCCTCGATAAGGATACGAGCGGCATAATGGTTGTGGCGAAAAATGACACGGCGCATCGGGGCCTGTCTGAGCAATTTGCCGCGCATGGCCGCGACGGGCGCATGGCGCGGATTTATCAGGCGCTGGTATGGGGCGAGCCGCTGCCCGCCGCCGGCACGGTGGATGCGCCGCTGGCCCGCAGTGCCAATAATCGCAAGAAAATCGCCGTGTCGAAATCCAAGGAAGCGCGCCATGCCGTGACGCATTATCGGCGGCTGAAAAGCTATGCGGGTGAGCCCGGCAAAAATCAGGTGAGCTTGATTGAGTGCAAGCTGGAGACCGGACGTACGCATCAAATTCGCGTGCATATGGCGCATATCGGCCATCCGGTTTTGGGCGATAAGCTGTATGGCACGGGCATGAAAAGCCGCGCCGTGCATCTCTCGGAGGCGCAAAACGCCGCGCTGGCCCGGCTCGACCGCCAAGCCCTACACGCCGCCGCTTTGGGGTTTGAGCATCCGAAGACGGGCGACAAACATTATTATGAAGCGCCGTTTCCCCCTGATTTCTCATCCCTCTTGGAAGCGATGGTATAGACGCCTATATAAGAAGCATGAGCAAGGACACGCCGAAAAAAACCGCCCGCAGCACGGCACTGGCTCCGGCCCCCAATCCGGAAGGCAGCCTGTCGCGCTATCTGAATGACATTAAGAAGTTTCCCATGTTAGAGGCGGATGAGGAGTTCACCCTCGCCAAGGATTATGCCGAGAGCGGCGATAAGGGCGCGGCGCATAAGCTGGTGACCAGCCATTTGCGGCTGGTCGCCAAAATCGCTATGGGCTATCGCGGCTATGGGCTGCCGATTGGTGAGGTGATTTCGGAAGGAAATGTGGGGCTGATGCGCGCCGTGCAGAAATTCGACCCCGATCGCGGCTTCCGCCTCGCCACTTATGCCATGTGGTGGATACGCGCGCAGATTCAGGAATATATTTTACGCTCATGGTCGCTGGTCAAAATCGGCACCACGGCGGCGCAGAAAAAGCTGTTTTTCAATTTGCGGCGGCTCAAGGGCGAGATTAACGCCATTGATGGCGGTGCGCTCAAGCCCGACCAAGTCAGCGAGATTGCCGAGCGTCTCGGCGTTGACAATGACGAGGTGACGATGATGGAAGGGCGCATGACGTCCGGCGGCGATGCCTCGCTCAACGCGCCGATGAAGGCCGGTGACGACGGTGAGGGGGGCGAATGGCAGGATTGGCTGGAAGATGAGGCCGCCACGCCCGAACTGGTGGTGGCCGAGGATAGCGAGCGCGATGCGCGGCGCAAGGTTTTGGTGGCCGCTATGGCCGGGCTGAACCCGCGCGAGCGCGATATTCTCATGGCGCGCCGCCTCACCGAGCCGCCCAAAACACTGGAAGCATTGAGCCAAGAATTTGATGTCAGCCGCGAGCGCATCCGACAAATCGAAACCCGCGCCTTTGAGAAATTGAAAAAGGCGATGACTGCGCAGGCTGCAGATGACGGCCTCGTGATAGATGCGGAGTAAGTGAGTTCTATAGCCACCCTCTCATCTGAGAGAGAAAAGCCCTCTTTGACCTTGTCCGCTTACCATAACCATCAGCCTCTAACTTTTTCAAATGCAAATTGTAAGTTTGATACCTTTGGGAATGCCATTCTTCCCATAGGTTTTCTTTATATGCTCAAACATGCACCTACTATTGACCATGCTTATTCCGCGCCTGAACACCTCACCAACAAGCATTCCTCTATATGCGCTCAAATACATAGCCGCAGAAGCCTCATTCATTCCAATTTACATAAGCATCTTCTTGGCATCAGGGATGCGCATTTCACCAAGAAAAATTTTATCGCCTAACTTACAGGTCAGCATAGCCATCTCTTTGGTGACACTCCCACGCTTGCTCGGCCTCGTCCTAATTGGCGCAGGTTGAATAGCGGGTTGCGCCGGTTTTGACTTATTCTCATCCAATAAACGCTCGATAACGTTAGATGGCGTATCAAAACCAACAGCTAAATTAGCGAGCTTTCCATAAAGCTCATCGGATACACGGATAACAGGGGCCATGATGCTCTCCTTTTTTTCTTATTGTTACAAAGTAACAAAAGGCCAAATACGCGAAATAATTAGCTACTAAGGGCTACAAGTATAGACTTCAGTGGAACCTGAAAAGACTTCTAATGTTTTTTATTTACTTCCATTTAACTTATTGAAATTAGCCCCCTTTCATTCGCATGGTGATAAGCGCAAGCTGCTTTTGTTGTGGCGTGAACGGTGCTGCAATGGGGTTTCGTATCCCCGATATAGGCGGCAGGAAACGCCGCGCTCGGCTGCTTTACCTGTCTTTACTTCCGACAGATTAACCATCAAAGCAGGTCTCGCACGGCGCTTTAGAGAGGATTAACGTTTCTCTAATTCACCTGTCGGAAAATCCGTTCTTCGGCCTTTGGGTCGGGGTGGCGGTGGAATACAAGACGCTTCGGTGAAATACACCGCAGCCGTGCCTATGTCCGGTTACGAACCCCCGGCACTCGCTTTGCGAGTGCCGTTTTCGCTTGTGTAACAAGAAGAAAGGGGCAAGCCATGATTTCCATACAAGTTGCAAGCGCGGTTTATATCGCCGCTTTAAGCGGTTGCTAAGATGGCGACACATGCAAGGTACAATTTTATAATTTTCCCGAATTGGTAGCAAAACAAAGTTTGCGCTTTGAAGGCTTTGATACGCCCGAGCGTAACCGCCCAAAATGCGCCGATGAAGAAGCCAGAGCGCAGCAAGCCCGCGCTGTGACATTGGCCTATATGCAAGGCGATGTGAGACTAGAAGCCAGTGGTGATTTTGACCGCTATGGTCGTTTATTGGTGCGCGCGTCTGAGCTGAAAAAGCAGCTTATTAGAGAAGGGCTGGCCAAGCTTGCTCCCGACGGTAAACGCCAGAATTGGTGTGATTAATCTCGTCTCGCGAGCCGCACCTTGCGCGGCTGCTCGCTTGGGACAGTTGCCCGTGCCTGCCGTTTCGGCAGGCGGGTGCAACTAGTCCTCGAAAGGATCCCTGACAAGTATCGTGTCATCGCGCTCGGGGCTGGTGGATAGAAGCGTGACCGGTGCGCCGATAAGCTCCTCAATATAGCGCACATAGCGCACGGCCTCGGCCGGAAGGTCGGCCCAGCTGCGCGCGCCGAAACTGGTATCACTCCAGCCTTGCAGGCTTTCATAAAGCGGTTCAATGCGCGCCTGCTCGGCGGCATTGGATGGCAGATAGTCAATCGCCGCACCATCCAGTCTATAGCCGGTGCAAATCTTAATCTCGTCAAAGCCGTCCAGCACATCCAGCTTGGTCAGCGCAATGCCGTTAATGCCGGCGGTCTTCACCATTTGGCGCACCAGCACAGCGTCAAACCAGCCGCAGCGGCGTTTTCTGCCCGTCACCGTGCCAAACTCATGGCCGCGCTCGCCCAGCTTTTGCCCGACATCATTATCTTGCTCGGTCGGAAACGGCCCCTCGCCCACCCGCGTGGTATAGGCTTTGGTGATGCCCAGCACATGGTTGAGCGCGCTCGGCCCCATGCCGCTGCCAATGGCGGCTTGTCCGGCAATGGTGTTGGACGATGTGACATAAGGATACGTGCCGTGGTCAACATCCAGCAGCACGCCTTGCGCGCCCTCAAACAAAATGCGCTGACCGGCGCGGCGCGCCTCGTCCAGCAGCTTCCAAACCGGCGCCATATAGGGGGTGATATGCGGCGCGACATCCAGCAGCTTGGCTTTCAGTTCGGCGCCGTCAAATTCCGGCAGGTTAAGGCCACGGCGCAGCGTATTGTGATGCACCAGCAGATTTTCAATTTTGGCGTCCAACGTGTCGGGGTCGGCCAAATCGGCTATCCGCAGGGCGCGGCGGCCCACTTTGTCTTCATAGGCCGGGCCGATGCCGCGTTTGGTCGTGCCGATTTTCACGCCCGAATTGGCCCCTTCGCGAGCCGCATCCAGCTCTTGGTGCAGTGGCAAAATCAGCGTCGCATTTTCGGCGAGTTTCAAATTTTCCGGCGATATGACAACGCCTTGGCCGCGCAAAGTGTCAATCTCAGACAAGAGCGCCCACGGGTCCACCACCACGCCATTGCCGATAACCGACAGCTTGCCCTCGCGCACAATGCCCGATGGCAGCAGCGACAGCTTATACACCTCGCCATTAATGACCAGCGTATGACCGGCATTGTGACCGCCCTGAAACCGCGCCACCACATCGGCGCGCAGGCTCAGCCAGTCAACAATTTTGCCCTTGCCCTCATCGCCCCATTGCGAGCCGATAACAACTACATTGGCCATGCGCCTGCCCCCTTATATGCTTAGAAACTAAGCTGTTTAATATGAACCACTTGCGGCAGTGTTTCCAATTCTTTCAACACTTCAGGGCTCGCCTCATTGTCGATATTAACCAGCGAGATGGCGTCGCCGCCCGGCTTCTCGCGGCCCAATTGGAAGCTGGCAATATTAATGCCATGCTCGCCCAACGCGCAGCCCAACGCACCGATAAAGCCCGGCGCGTCTGTATTGGTGACATACAGCACACGCGGCGCAAGCTCGGCATGAATGTTAATGCCCTTCACCTGGATAATGCGCGGTTTGCCGTCAGAGAACACCGTGCCCGCCACCGAGCGTTGCTGGCGTTCGGTTTTCAGCGTCAGGCGAATATAGCTGTCAAATGCGCCGGTCGAGTCGCGCTTGACCTCAGAGACGGTAATGCCGCGCTCTTTGGCAATCGCCGGGGCCGACACCATATTGACCTCAGCCAAAAGCGGGCGCAGCAATCCGGCCATAATCGCCGAGGTTAGCGGCGCGACATTCAGCGCGCTCACATCACCGACATATTCAATCTCCGCGCCCTCAATGCCGCTTTCCGTCAGCTGTCCGGCAAACAGGCCAAGCTGCTCGGCCAGTGCCACATAAGGGCGCAGACGCGGCGCGTCCTCAGCCGAAATGCTCGGCATGTTAATCGCATTGGTTACCGCGCCGGTCATCAGATAATCGGCCATTTGCTCGGCTACTTGCAGCGCGACATTTTCTTGCGCCTCAGCGGTTGATGCGCCCAAATGCGGCGTGCAGACGACATTTTCCATCTCGAAAAGCGGGTTGGCATTGGCCGGTTCTTCTTCAAACACATCCAATGCCGCCCCGGCCACACGGCCGCTTTCCAACGCCAATTTCAGCGCTTTTTCATCAATCAAACCGCCGCGCGCGCAGTTAATGATACGCACGCCTTTTTTACATTTGGCCAGCGCATCAGCGTCGATAATATTGCGGGTCTTTTCAGTCAGCGGCGTGTGCAGGGTAATGAAATCGGCCCGCGCCAACACATCATCCAAATCGGCTTTTTCAACGCCGATTTCCAGCGCGCGCTCAGGCGTCAAAAACGGGTCAAAGGCGACCACTTTCATTTTCAGACCCAGCGCCCGGGTGGCGGCGATAGAGCCGATATTGCCGCAACCGACAACGCCCAGCGTCTTGCCGGTCAGTTCGACGCCCATAAAGCGCGACTTTTCCCACTTCCCGCCATGGGTTGAGGCATTAGCCTCGGGGATTTGCCGCGCCAGCGCGAACATCATGGCGATGGCGTGTTCTGCCGTGGTGATGGAATTGCCGAAGGGCGTGTTCATCACCACAATGCCTTTTTGCGTGGCGGCGGGCAGGTCGATATTATCGACGCCAATACCGGCGCGGCCAATGACTTTCATATTGGTCGCGGCTTCCAAAATCGCCGGTGTCGCTTTGGTGGAGGAGCGCACGGCCATGCCGTCATACTCACCAATAATTTTGGCCAGCTCTTCCTTATCGAGACCGGTAATCACATCAACATCAACGCCGCGATCTTTAAAAATCTGTTCGGCAGCGGGGCTCATTTTATCGGCAATCAATACTTTAGGCATTTTGTGCCTCCATTTTGGCAGTGGTAAAGGCCCAATCGAGCCAAGGGGTTAGGGCGGCAAGGTCGGCGGTATCTACCGTCGCACCGGCCCAAATACGTAAACCGGCCGGGGCATCGCGATAGGCGCCAATATCATAGGCGACGCCTTCGCCATCCAGCAGCGCGGCAATGCGGTTGGCCAGTGCCGCTTGCGCGTCGGCATCCATCGCCAGCACATCGGCATCGACGATTTTCAGGCAGACGCTGGTGGTTGAGCGATTGGCGTCATCGACGCAAAGATTGGCGACCCAATCGGTGGCGGCGACCCAGTCATTCAGCACCTGATTATTGGCGGCGACACGGCCCAGCAGACCTTGCAGCCCGCCCAGGCTTTGCGCCCAATTCAGCGTGTCGAGATAATCTTCAACCGCCAGCATGGAGGGCGTGTTAATGGTCTCGCCCTTAAAAATACCGTCAATCAGCTTGCCGCCTTTGGTCAGGCGAAAGATTTTCGGCAGCGGCCAGGGCGGCGTATAGCTTTCCAGCCGCTCCACGGCGCGGGGGCTGAGAATAATCATGCCATGCGCGCCCTCGCCGCCCAGCACTTTTTGCCAGCTATAGGTCGTCACATCCAGCTTGTCCCACGGCAAATCCATAGCGAAGGCGGCGGAGGTGGCATCGCACAGCGTCAGCCCCTCGCGGTCGGCGGCAATCCAATCGCCATTGGGCACGCGCACGCCCGCCGTTGTCCCGTTCCAGGTAAAGGCGACATCGCGGGTAAAATCGACGGCGGATAAATCGGGCAGCGCGCCATAATCGGCTTCCATCACGCGCATATCATCGAGTTTTAATTGCTTCACCGCATCGGTAATCCAGCCCTTGCCAAAGCTTTCCCAGCCGAGAATGTCGACCCCGCGCGCGCCCAGCATGGTCCACATGGCCATTTCATAGGCGCCGGTGTCGGAGGCGGGCACAATGCCGATGCGATAAACGTCAGGCACGCTCAAAACCGCGCGTGTTTTATCAATCGCTTCGGCCAGTTTCGCCTTGCCCGGTTTCGAGCGATGCGAGCGGCCGAGAACCGCATTTTCAAGAGCTTGGAGTGAATATCCGGGGCGTTTGGCACACGGTCCGGACGAAAAATCAGGTCGCGCCGGACGCAAATCCGGCTTTACGTTGCTATCAGTCATATGGCTATCCTTCCAGATAGTTGCCCCTCGTTGGGGAGGGGTGTCCCACTGGTGGATATAGTGCGGATAGAGGATTCGGGCAAGAAATGAATCTTTAAAGCTGTTCCCAAAGAGTCGTGTAGCTATGAGTTATTGATATTTTTGGTAAACGTTCATCACCATAAATTCTATATGACCGAGAATCTCAATGTCGCCAATCTTTGCCCCGGATGGATGGCCGCAGTTATTTCGTGCATTTAGAATTGCCTCTAGTCGTGTAGCTAACGATTTTGGCAAAGCCCCTGCCGCGCGACCATACTTGATGAGAGTAATATCCTTTTGGTTTTCAAAACCCTCAGGATTAACAACACTTTTCCACCTAGCGTGATCCTTTGCTGCCTCCGCATTAAACGCGTCGAGGTAATCGTTAACGATGAGGCCACGAAGAAGCCACACAGCCCCGGACCAAGCCATAACTAGCGACGACCTGTAGTATCCATTGTCAAAACAACCAGCGAGCTCTACCGCATAATCATAGTTTGGACTTTTTTCATCCAGGGCCGCCAAAACAGTTCTTATTTCAGCAGATATTTCTAGTTGTTTCTTATCCAAGCCAAACTTTTGAGAGACGAATTTACTTCCATCCTCCTTCAATTTCCAATGCGTCCCGTTCTTTCGTACAATAAATTTTGGATTTTTAGAGCATATGGACGATATGTTCCAAGCACCCATCTTAGGCATAACACCCTCAGCGAAAAGCGCGCGCGCTAATTCCGATGTCGTGCATGTTCTTAACACGAACAATGTTCCTAATACTGCTTCTCGCTGCGGAACTCTTAAAAATTTTTCGAAAACATCCATCCCTCAGGCTATTTATCGCTCCCGTCTCCGGCCTTTTATTCGAATTTAGGAATACTTATTAGTCCGGTAGTATGAACCTGAATTTCGTCCCAGGAATCGTGTATCAGCCAATTTTTCTTTTTTGCATCCCTAACGGCTTGCTTAATATTTGGCGGTGATTGTTCCGCCAACCGGTAGCAAGAATAAATGTGATTAACCGAGATTTCCTCTATTTTCAAAACCTCTGAAATAATAAATGTATAGAGGGCACATTTTTTTGCGTGCGAAGAGGGCGTTTCATAAACATCTAGTGCCGACAGAAACTCACCAGATTTAGTAGAATAAATTTCTTCCACGGTGAGGTGCTTCTGAGAACCCTTAGGTTTCTCTCCTCCCGGTTTGCCGTCCTTCTTCGGCTGTTTAACCTTAGAGGACACATCATTCGGGCCAGTTGGAGGTAATGAGCCTGCGATAGTCCCATATTTTTCCTGAAACCATTCCCTATTTTTCATCACGAAGTTCTCGCTTCCTACGGTCTTTAAACGAGCAACCCCAACAATCTCAATTTCAAGTTTAGCTTCCATTTTTTATTCCTTTCTGAAAACTAACAATGCTCAAGGTTGTGCTGATTCTTCATTTTTTCCGTTTCTTTTCAATGGCTTATGGTTGCATCGGTCTGCTTACACAATCATTAGTTGAATGGATAAGTCAAAGGACCCAATGGTAGTCACCAGACACCAAAGCGCTTAAACCTCCGCCAATATCCGCGTTAGCTGGGCAAAGGCTTCGGGGCCTAGTTGTATAATTTGGCTAGCGTGGTCGATTGTTGCTCTTTCATTAGACCCAAATGTGCGAATTTTTAGATAGCTTTTTCCTTTATCCTTAAACGTAGAATAAGCGGCTCGCCGCACAGGCCTATCTATTTCATCCTTATCGAGCCATTCCGGTTCAAACTTTTCAATAAGTGCCATCCCAACCTTCTTTTTGTTTTTATTGCGAGAAGCCAAGACAGATTAAGACAGTCACACTGCCTTATTCAACAATTTTTAATGCCCCAGCGGCCCGTTGCCCTGCCCGATATGGGGGGCGGTGATGATGGCGCGGTGGACATAGTCGAGCGCGGTTTCGGTGGCGGTTTTCAGCGTCGCATCATCGGGGCGGCCGCGGCTGTCGCGCGGCGCGTCGGCGGCGATGGCATTGGCCATTTGGCCGGCAATCGCGCTGGCCAAAGTGCACCCGGTGCCATGTGTGTTGGTGGTGTCGATGCGGGCATGTTCAAAAACCTCCACGCCCGATTGCAGCGCGAGGAGATCGGTCACCGACTTGTCATTTGCGTGCCCGCCCTTGATTAAGGCGGCGTGACACCCGGCCGACATCAGCGTGTCGGCCGCGCGCTTCATATCATCCAGCGTGTCCACATCGCGGCGCGTCAACAGGCCGGCCTCGGGCAGATTGGGCGTCACCAAATAAGCCTGATTGACCAGCAAATCGCGCAGCGCATCCATCGCTTCATCTTGCAGCAGCCTGTCGCCCGATGTGGCGACCATGACCGGGTCAACCAGCATGGGCAAGGCGCGCGCTTCATCTCGCGTTTCGTCTCTCACTTGCGCCACCGCCTCAATAACGGCGCGCGTCGCCAACATGCCGGTCTTCATCATGTCGGCACCAATATCGCTTAAAATCGAGGTCATTTGGCGCGCCACAAAGCGCGGCGGCACATCCATAATCTCTTGCACGCCCAGCGTGTTTTGCGCGGTTAAGGCCGAGATGGCCGTCGTCGCATAAGCGCCCTGCGCCATGATGGATTTAATGTCGGCCTGAATGCCCGCGCCGCCGCCACTATCGGAACCGGCAATAACAAGCACGCGACCCTTTTGCGCTTGGGTATCGCTCACGCAGCGACCGATTGAATGGAGCCGATAATCTCGGCCACCACATTTTGCACCAGCGCGGCATCATCGCCCTCGCCCATCACGCGGATGAGCGGCTCAGTGCCGGATTTGCGAATGACCAGACGCCCGCTATTGCCCAGCTTCTGCTCACCGGCGGCAATGGCGGCCATCACATCTTCATTTTCCAGCGGCACACCGGTGGTGAAACGCACATTTTCCAGAATTTGCGGCACCGGCTCAAACACGCGGCACAGGTCAGACACCGGACGCTCAGTCTGCTTCATCACGGCAAGCACTTGCAGCGCGGCCACAAGGCCATCGCCGGTTGTGCCGAAATCGCTCATCACCATATGGCCCGATTGCTCACCGCCAAGGTTAAAGCCGTGGCGGCGCATATGCTCCACCACATAGCGGTCACCGACTTGAGTGCGCGCGAGGCTCAGCCCGCTGCCTTGCAAATAACGCTCCAGTCCGAGATTTGACATGACGGTCGCGACAATGCCCGGCGCGCTCAGCAATCCGCGGCGTTGCCAGTCACCGGCAATCAGCCCCATAAGCTGGTCGCCATCAATCATCTCGCCATTTTCATCACAAATAATCAGCCGGTCGGCATCGCCATCCAGCGCAATGCCAATATCGGCTTTTTCAGCGCGCACCTTATCGGCCAGCGTTTGCGTATTGGTCGAGCCACATTCCCTATTAATGTTAAAGCCATCCGGCTCCACACCCACCGAGACGACTTCCGCCCCCAATTCCCACAAAGCGGTGGGCGCAACCTTATAGGCAGCCCCATTGGCGCAATCGACAACCAGCTTAATGCCGTCCAGCGTCAGCTCGCGCGGGAAAGTGCGCTTGGCAAATTCAATATAGCGCGACTGGCTGTCATCAATCCGCTTGGCGCGGCCCAGCTCGGCCGAAGGCACCAAATCAGAGGTCGGCGCGTCCATCATTTGCTCAATTTCATATTCGATATTATCCGACAGCTTAAAACCGTCAGGGCCGAACAGCTTAATGCCATTATCCTCAAAGGCATTATGCGAGGCGGAAATCATCACGCCAATATCCGCCCGCAAAGAGCGCGTCAGAAACGCCACGGCGGGGGTCGGTATCGGGCCGAACAGAAATACATCCATGCCCATAGAGGTGAAACCGGCCACCAATGCAGGCTCAATCATATAGCCGGAAAGCCGCGTATCCTTGCCGATAACGACGCGATGGCGATGCTCGCCACGGCGAAAATAACGCCCCGCCGCCATACCCAAGCGCAAGGCTGTATCGGCAGTCATTGTCTCGCCATTAACGCGGCCACGAATGCCGTCTGTTCCGAAATATTTTCTAATCATGCTCTTTTTTCGCAAGAACCGGCGTCACAGAGCAAATCACAAGCTGTTGCAGTTTATTACTTTTTAGAGATATGTACCCATTGTGCTTCGCAGATGAATGGCCTGCGCCAAGGGCTTGGCGTCATGGGTGCGGATAAAATCGACCCCCTGCGCCAGCGCCATCACTTCCGCCGCCAGCGATATTGGCCCGCTTTCCTCAATACTGACGCCCGCCAGCGCGCGGAGAAAACTTTTGCGCGACACACAAACCAACACGGGCAAGCCAAATTCTGCCTTTAACCGCGCCAATCCGGCCAGCACCGCCAAAGAGGTTTCGGGCTGATTGCCGAGGAAAAACCCCATGCCCGGGTCGAGGGTGATTTTGTCTCGTGCCACACCGGCCTTGTCCAAAGCCTTAAGCCGCGCTTCAAAGAACTTGAAAATATGCGCCCAAATATCGCCTTGCGGCGCGTCTTGGCGGGTCGCAATACCCTTGGCCTGAATGGCATGCATTAAAACCAGCCTGCCGTCATAATCGGCCAGTTCGTCATAAAGCGACGGGTCGGCAAAGCCGTTAACATCATTCAGCCAATCCGCGCCCTGCGCCATAGCCCAGCGTTGGGTTTCGGGCTGAAAACTATCAACGCTTAACGGCGCGCCCAATTTTTTGAGCGCCGCCCATATGCTTTGCAAACGTTCAATCTCAATATGCGGGGGCACGTCGCCCGCATCGGGGTGACTGGAGGCCGGGCCGACATCCAAAACATGCGCGCCATCAGCAAGCAATTTTTGCACCTGCGCCAGCGCCTTATCGGGCGATAAAAAATCACCGCCGTCAGAAAAACTGTCGGCGGTGATATTGAGTATTCCGAAAATCTGCGCCATTAACCGCGCGTCACTTGATTTACGTACCTTGCGGTTCTGCGCCGCCGACACCGGCCGAGCCGGTTGTCGGGAAGGGCGAAGCCGGACCACCGCTTTGCGGCTTATTATCATCTTCAGGACGGTGCGGCATCTCGCCTTTCAGCAGGCCGATAATTTCGTCACCGCTCAGGGTTTCAAATTCCAGCAAGCCTTTGGCAATTGTGTGCAAATCTTCCATTTTCTCGCTGCAAATTTTGCGGGCCATTTCATAGCCCTCTTCCACCAGCTTACGCACTTCGGCATCAATGCGCCGCTGCGTTTCTTCAGACATGTTTTGCTTTTGCGCGACCGAATGGCCGAGGAAAACCTCTTGCTCATTCTCGCCATAGGCCAGCGGGCCAAGCTCCTCGCTCATGCCATATTGGGTCACCATAGCTTTGGCCATATTGGTGGCCATTTGAATGTCAGACGAGGCGCCCGAGGTCACTTTTTCGTCACCGAAAATCAACTCCTCAGCAATCCGTCCACCCATAGCAACGGCCAAATCGGCTTTCATTTTGCCGCGTGTCACCGATACTTGGTCGCGCTCAGGCAGGCGCATGACCATGCCCAGCGCACGACCGCGCGGGATAATGGTGGCTTTATGCACCGGATCTGAGGCTTCCATATTCAGCGCGACCAGCGCGTGACCGCCTTCATGATAAGCCGTCAGACGTTTTTCATCCTCAGACATCACCATGGAACGACGCTCCGCGCCCATCATCACCTTATCTTTGGCATCTTCAAATTCTTGCATGGACACCAAACGTTTGGCACGACGCGCCGCCAGCAAAGCGGCTTCATTGACCAGATTGGCCAAATCCGCGCCCGAAAAACCGGGCGTGCCGCGCGCAATGGTGCGCGTATCGACATCGGTCGCCAAAGGCGTTTTCTTCATATGCACTTTGAGGATTTTCTCGCGGCCAATAATATCCGGATTGGGCACAACAACCTGACGGTCAAAACGGCCCGGGCGCAGCAGCGCCGGGTCCAGCACATCAGGACGGTTGGTGGCGGCAATCAGAATAATGCTCTCATTGGCTTCAAAGCCATCCATCTCAACCAGCAATTGATTGAGCGTTTGTTCGCGCTCATCATTACCGCCGCCCAGACCGGCACCACGATGGCGACCGACCGCATCAATTTCATCGATAAAGATGATGCAGGGCGCATTGGTTTTGGCTTGCTCGAACATATCGCGCACTCGACTGGCACCGACGCCGACAAACATTTCAACAAAGTCAGAACCCGAGATAGAGAAAAACGGCACATTGGCCTCACCGGCAATGGCTTTGGCCAGCAGCGTTTTACCCGTGCCCGGAGGGCCGACCAGCAAAGCGCCTTTCGGGATACGACCGCCGAGGCGTTGAAACTTGGTCGGGTCTTTCAAAAACTCGACGATTTCTTGCAAATCATCCTTGGCTTCATCAATGCCCGCGACATCGTCGAACATGACGCGGCCTTGCGCTTCATTCAGCAGCTTGGCTTTTGACTTGCCAAAACCCATTGCGCCGCGACCGCCGCCTTGCATTTGACGCATGAAGAACACCCACACACCAATCAGCAGCAGCATGGGGAACCAAGAAATCAGCACACCCAATAATGTCGGCGAGCCGGAACTATCCGGCTTTGCGGTGATGGAGACACCGCGCTCTTGCAGCCTTTGCACCAATGACGGGTCATTGGGCGGCGCATAAGTGGTGAAGGACGACCCGTCGGAATAATTGCCGGTGATGCTATCACCTTCAATCGTCACGGCCGCAACCGTGCCAGCATCAACTTCTGCCACAAATTGTGAGAAGTTAATATTGCGGTTCGATGTCTGCGCCGCGGGCCCCTGAAATACATTGAACAGGGTAAAAAGCATTAGGCCGACAACCAACCAGACAGCAATGTTTCTCATACTATTCACCGTTTCACCTTCATTTTATCTCTGGACCTTATCCGTTGGGGATACCCATCGTATTCTGACGCAAATCTTCTACTCAACATAATATAGGCACGCATGAGCCGATTTTCCAGCCCCGCCGCCAATTCAGGCCACATCCATAATGTCGCGGAAGACATCTTTTGAAAAAACGCCGGAAATACCGAAATCTTTCGATTTTTCGGGAGGTTGCGTCACGAGCGGGCACTCCATCAAATCCGCGCCCACATAAAGGCCGGGCAGTGCGGCATAATAGACAGCCGGAATTTGGTCGTCAAAAACCGCGCCGCGCCGACGCATTTCCTGCACACCCTCGGCCCCCAAAGCGGCCACATGCACCCCCGCCGCATCGGATGCGGCAAAACTAAAGCGCTTATCCCACACGCCATGCGCCGCAGAAACACCAACCGGCGACGGGCAAGCCGCCGCTTCGCGCCCCATGAACACCCTATCGCCGCGCCATCTGACCTGCGTGCCGCCCAATACTGCGCCGCCATGCGGGCGATGGGTCGTCTCATCCAGCACACGCTCTGATTTGCGGCGTTTAAGCGGATGCCTATGCTGCCCGAAATATTGCACAAAGCGGCCAAGCAAACGCTGCTTATGGGTTTGCGGCAGGGCGTCAAAGCGCGCGCGCGGCAAACATAAAACACCATAATCATGCCAATCAGCATGGCTTTCCAACCAGCCGGTCAGTTTTTTATCAAGCGCGGCTTGGGTCTGGCGCATATGGGTCGCCATCTCCGCCAAGCGCGCCGCGTCCAATCCCTCAGCCGCCAATTTGGGCATTAAACGCCGCCAGCGCACCCGCTCAAACTGCGTATCCTGATTGCTCGGATCATCGCAAATCGGCAACCCAGCCTCAGCGGCAATCGCTTTCAGCCTATCGCCTGCTTCGTTTAAAAAGGGCCGCAGCAAAAGAAGCGCACCGGCCTCGGTCTCAATTTTTTGGCGCGGCGCCATGCCGCCCAAACCCTTCACGCCACTGCCGCGCGCCATACGCATTAATACGGTTTCCGCTTGGTCATCTTGATGATGCGCCAGAACCAGTGCTTGCGCGTCATGTTGCGCGCACCAGCCTGCCATCAGCCGATAGCGCAATCGGCGCGCCTGTTGCTGGATACCTTTTGTCGGCAAATCTTCATCCGCCGTTAATACGGCATGCGGCAAACCCAGCGCACGGCAAACATCCGCCACTTGTGCCGCCTCATCCGCCGCTTCGGGGCGCAATTTATGGTCAACCGTCAGCACCGAAAAGCGCGGCGCATGGGCGAGTTTTTGCGCCTCAGCCGCCAGTGCCAGCAATCCCATAGAATCGCCGCCGCCCGACACGGCCAAGGCCAAATGCGCGTCCGCACCATAAGGCTGCAAGCGGTGCACCAGCGCCGCCGAAGTTAGTTTATGAGGCACAACCGGCTCTTTTTTTCTCGATTTGGGCGCGCTTGGCGACCGCGCTGGGCGCATCGGGAAATTTTGCATTTAATTCGGCAAAGGCGTCGCAGCCGGTTTTCTTTTCGCCCAAAGCGGTCAGGGTCATGCCCAGTTTCAATAGGCTGTCGGGCGCTTTTTTGCTCGCCGCATAAGTTGTGTAGCCGACCAGAAAAGCCTGCGCCGCCTGCTTATATTGACGCTGCACATAAAAGGTTTCGCCCAGCCAATATTGCGCGTGACCGGCCATTTTATGCGATGGAAACCGCTCAACCAAGGAGGCAAAATCAACCCGCGCGCCGCTATAATGACCGGCCTGCAAATCGCTTAAAGCGCGCTCATAAAGCGCTTGCGGGTCATCCAAGGGCGTGCGCACGGGCGCATCAAAATCGGCCAAATCAGCCGGATTGCCCTCCCCCACCAAAGGCGTGGTGACATCAATCACCGCCGACGCGTCAACCAGTCCGGCGACCGGCGCGGCTTTTTTCACAAAGCCGATAACTTCCGGCTCGGCAGAAGAAGAGGAAATGCCCTGATTGGCGCGCATCATGCCGCCTTCCAGCGACTGAAAACGAAACTCATTATCCGAGGAGGCCTTATCGAGACGCTGTGTCATGTTTTGCATATCAATCATCAAGCGGTCAGTTTGCGCTTGCAAGAGTCGCAGCATTTCAACCAATTGATTAAATTGCACACGCTCCGCTGCCGCGCTGGTTGCCGCGCTGGTTGCCGCATTTTTAGAAGACGAAGACGAAGCTGGTGCCGCAAAATTGCCCTGCGGTGACAAAAGCCGCGTTTCCAAAGCCTCAAGGCGTTGCTTCAGGGTTTGCGTTTCAGTCAGGCGATTGCGGGCATTCAAAGTGCGCTGCGCGTCGAGTAATTGCTCAAGCTGCGCCAAACGCAATTCCAAAGCATCCACACGCTCGCTTGCCGGTTCATCCCCCGAGCTGCGCGGCGCAAATTCAGACGGCACACGCAAGCCCGATTGCGCCCATACGGGGCCAACCAGCAAACATGCGGCGGTCAATAATGCAGCAAAAATTTTCATCACTTGTTTTATGCGCGTCTATTTCGGCGAAAAAAAGGCAGAAAAAAGGGCACCCGAAGGTGCCCTTAAATCCGTTTTCACGAAATTAGCGAATGGTCGCAACCGCACGGCGGTTTTTCGACCAGCAAGCTTCTTCCGAGCACAAAGATACCGGACGCTCTTTACCATAAGAAATGGTTTGCAAGCGGCTTCCGTTCACACCTTCGCTAATCAGGAAGTCACGCACGGCATTGGCACGGCGCGCACCCAAAGCAAGGTTGTAATCGCGTGTGCCGCGCTCATCGGCGTGGCCTTCAATAATCAGATTAACGCTGCCATTTTGCGACAACCACTGCGCTTGATTGCGCAAGGTCGCACGGGCAGAACCGTTCAGATTAGATTGGTCAGTTTGGAAGAAAACGCGGTCGCCCACATTTTGCACCAAATACTGAGCGTCAGCAGATGCCGTCGCGCCAGCAGACCCGGTCGATGATGATACAGAAGCCGGCTCTGTGGTTGAGGCACAACCCGCCAACGTCAGACCCGCCACTGCCATGGCAATTAGAATTTTTGATTTTGTCGACTGTCCCATCGATAGCTCCTCAATATGCGCAGGCCCTTTGCCTGTCCCTGTTGCGTAACTTAGCCAAAAAAAGCACAAATGCAATCCTAAGCTAGCATAGTTAAAAATCGTTACAATTACATGACTCAGCGAATTAACGGTGACCATGCCGGGTCAGATGCCCAGCCGGGGGTCGAAATCGGTCGCTCATTATAGCCCGTAACGTCCACTGTCCACAAGGTGGGACCTTGGTCAGCCCCGCGCCCTTCGCGGAAAAAGGCGATAACCCGCCCATTTGGTGACCATGCAGGGCCTTCATTATGATATCCCTCGGTCAAAATACGCTCGCCACTGCCATCGGTTTTCATCACACCAATCAGAAAACGGCCATTCAGCGTTTTGGTGAAAGCGATTAAATCGCCGCGTGGCGACCAAACCGGCGTCGCATATCTTCCCTCGCCATAGGAAATGCGCCGCACATTTGTGCCATCCGCTTCCATCACATAAAGCTGCTGCGAGCCCATGCGGTCGCTTTCAAAAACAACTTGGCTGCCATCGGGCGCATAGCAAGGCGCGGTATCAATCGCCAAAGATGAGGTCAGACGGCGGGTTTCGCGCGTCCGCAAATCCATTGTGTAAATATTGGAATTGCCATTGCGCTCAAGGCTCATAATAATTTTTTGGCCATCAGGCGAAAAGCGCGGGGCGAAAGTCATGCCCGGAAAATCACCCACCACTTCTTGCTGTCCGGTCTCAATATTCAGCAAATAAACCCGCGGCTTATTGCGATAATAAGACAGATAGGTGATTTCTTGCGCTGTCGGGCTGAAGCGCGGGGTCAGCGCCAGCGCACTGCCACGGGTCAATTCGCTTTGCGCGAAACCGTCTTGGTCCATAATCGCCAGTTTTTTGACGCGGTTATTTTTCGGGCCGGATTCCGACACATAGACAATGCGCGTATCAAAATAGCCGGTCTCGCCGGTCAGGCGTTCATAAATCGCATCCGCCACCAAATGACCGATGCGCCGCCAATTTTCGGGCGTGGTGAAAAATTGCAGTCCGGCCATTTGTTCCTCGGCCACCACATCCCACAAGCGGAACTCCACCAGCAAGCGGCCATCGCTGTGCTGCACGGCGCGCCCCGTCACCAAGGCCAGCGCATTAATCACCCGCCAATCGGTAAAGCGCGGGCGCACATTCACGCCAATATTGCGCTCAATAAAAGCGGCGCGGTCAACCGGACGGAACAGGCCGGAGCGTTCAAGGTCGGCGGTAATCACCGTCGCCAAATCTTGCCCCACCGTGCCCTCGCCATCAAAATCCAGCACCGCAATCGGCAATGGCTCAACATTGCCTTGGGTGATGTCAATCTTCAGGGCGGCCTGGGCTGAAAGCGGGGCCAGTAAAACGGCCATCGCCAGAAATGCCGCACGGCCGCGCCGCGCAATTCCGAAAATAGATGTCAAATAAGCCGTCATGGTGTTCTCCTAACCGCCAAGCATTGTGCGGGGATCAAATGTTAACTCAATGTTGCGCCAGCTTGCATATTTTTCTGCCGGCATGGTGAAAGGTTGGCAGCGGCGAATGGCGCGCAAAACGCTTTCAGCCGCAGCGCGAAAAAAAGGATCGCCCAAAAAACGCCGATTGACCACCACAGGCCCGGCCGATATTGCGCCCGCAGGGGTTAAAGAAAGACGAACCTGCACCACCAAATTCTCAGCCTGTTTGGCACCGGCAGGCGGCGACCAACAGCGGCGCATTTGTGCGCGAAACGCATCCACCTCATTCAGCGTCAGCCGCTCACCCGCCGCCACGGCGCTGTCACTCTCGCGCGCGCCATTATCGGCGGTTTTTTGGTCGGGCGTTTTATTCAGCAAGGCTTGCACCCGCCCCACATCCAAAAGCGGCTTGGGCTTCACATTCGGACGCGCCAAGGGCACGGGTTGCGCCACACGATAGCGCGGCGTCTCGGGCGCGGTTTGCTTCGCCGCATCATTTGACGGGTCTTGTGCTTTGGCATCAGGCAACGGCATGGCGTCTTGCGCCGTCGCCTCAGGCGCGGCTTTATGCTCATGCGCGGTCGGCGTTTGGCGCGCCTGTTTTTCTTCCGGCATGGTGGTCTGCTCAACCAATTTGGTGAATTGGTCAATCGTGATGATATCAATCGGCAGATTTTGGTCGGTCAGGCGCGATTTATGCATCATCGGCGTCCAAAAGCCGAGCATGGCCACCAGCCCTAAATGCAGCAGAAGCGAGGCCAGAAAATTGCGCGAGGCGAACATTATTTATCCTGCCCCCGCTTTTCCGTCACCAGAGCGACGCGGGCAAATCCGGCAGCGCTAATCTCAGCCACAATGCCCGCCACCAGACCATAGCTCACGGTTTTATCGCCGCGCACATAAATACGCTGCTCGTAACCGGCACCGGCAATCGCCCGCAGGCGCGGCACCAACATTGATTTTTCAATCAGCGTTTCCTGAATAAAAACCTGTCCCTCAGCATTGATGGAAATGGCCAGCGGCTCCTCATCACCGCGCAGGGCTTGCGCGCCGGTTTTCGGCAAATTGACCGGCACACCGACCGTCAATAGCGGCGCGGCGACCATAAACACAATCAGCAGCACCAGCATGACATCAACCATGGGCGTGACATTGATTTCCGACATGGGGCGGTAATGGCGTCTTTTGCGCGACGCCGAACCGGATGAGGGGGGAGCGGAAAAAGCCAACAGCCTAGCCTTTGCTTTGCGGGCCGCTTTGGCGGGCAATCAGATTGATAAAATCATCGACAAAATGGTCAAGCCGCGCCGCAAAACGCTGCACGGAAGACGCGCAGGCATTATAAGCAATCACTGCCGGAATGGCCGCCAATAGGCCCAAACCGGTGGCGAATAAAGCCTCAGCAATGCCCGGCGCGACGACCGCCAAATTTGTGTCGCGGCTCATCGCAATAGCCTGAAAGCTGTTCATAATACCCCATACCGTGCCGAACAAGCCGACAAATGGGGCGACCGAGCCGACCGTCGCCAGAAACAAAAGACGGTTTTCAAGCGCTTCCATTTCCCGCGCCACGGCATTGGTCAGACTGCGTTCAATCGACGGAATAATGCTTATCGCATCGGCTTGGCGACGATTGCCGTCTTGGCGCACCCATTCCCGCATGGCGGCGTTAAACACGCGTACCGAGGGGTTGGCCTCATTATTGGCCAGTTGGCGATAGATATTTTGCAATGTCTCGCCCGACCAAAACATCGCTTCAAATTCTTCCGCCTGCCGACGCACGCGGCGATAGGTCAGGGCTTTTTCAATGATGATTGACCAGCTGAGCACTGAGGCGGCAATCAGCCCCAGCATGACCAGCTTGACGACAATATCGGCGCGCATAAAAAGCGCCCAAAGCGAAAAATCGGTGGCCGCAAGCCGCGCTGCCTCATTAAGGGTGACTGTTTCCATGAATTTCTCTCACAATTTGTGTTCTTCTATGGCCTAAATGTGACCAAACTTTGTCACTTTTCAGCCCCATTCGACAGAAAAGACGCGCCGAGATACGGTTGCAATAAAGCTGCAACCTCTTTCGGCATGCGTTTTGGGCGGCCTTGCAAATCGACCACGGCGGCCAGCACATGCGCCTGCCATAGCGTTTCGCCATCGCGCGAGACGCGCTGCTCGGCCACCAGACGCGCGCCGCGCAATTGCGTGAACACGGTCTCGACCAGCAATTCATCTTCCACCCGACCGGGCGTCATAAAATCCATATCCATGTGGCCGACGACAAATGCCAGTTGCGGGTCATGCGCCAATAATTGCGTATGGGTAACACCGGCCAGCTTTAAAAAATTAGAGCGGCCCCGCTCGGCAAATTTCAGATAATTGGCGTGATACACAAAACCGGAAAAATCAGTGTCTTCATAATGCACCAGCACCTTCATCACATGGCGCGTGCCGCGCTTATCCTTATCGGATATATCGAAGCTGCCGCGCAGTTTAAGGTCTTCCATCGCTCATCCCCCAGCATTTTTCTGCAATTTATCTAAGTCTGAAAGAAGCAACATAATTGCCGAAAAATTGCGATTCGTGTGTTTTCTTTATGTCGGAATATGATAGCCTATCACGAAATTTGAGTTGGAAGTTGCGTAATGAAAAAAGTTCATGTGTTGGTTTTAGCTATCGCCCTGACCGGTTTGGCAGGGTGTTCCTCCTTTTCGGATCGATATTCCTCGACCAAAGAAAAAGTGGTCGCCTCGGGTAAAAAAGTGTCGAAACAAGCAGGCGTCGCCACAGGCGGCCTGATTGGTGAAGACGAATATGAAAAATCGGTCGGCAAGGCGCGCCGCCGTTATGATGATATTCCTGAAGCGCAAATCTGCTGGCAGGCAACGCAAGAAATCTCTCAAAGTTGGGAATTGTTTAAAGCCAATAAACGCTTTATCCGCAAAAACCGCTTTAACAATACCGGCATGAAGCTGTTTAAGGCCTTCACCTCCAACCTTTATAAGACGGTGGATAATGCGCTGCCCGTGCCCTTGCCCAGCCTGCCCGAAGACCGGCTGAAATATGCCACCAAACAGGTTGAGTTTAACCGCAGCAATATGGAAGATTGGGCGAATATTTACAGCGCGATTTGCGCCAAATAATCACTCATCGAATAAATCATTTGCCGCCTGATGCGCGCTTGTCGGCGCATCCAATCCCAAATGTTCAAAAGCCGCCGGCATAAGCACCCGCCCGCGCGGCGTGCGATTGACAAAGCCAAGCTGAATGAGAAACGGCTCGACAATATCCTCCAGCGCATCGCGCGGTTCACCCAGCGCGGCGGCCAATGTTTCAATACCCACCGGCCCGCCGATAAATTTCTCAGCCACAACTTTTAAATAGCGTCGGTCCAAACCGTCCAGCCCGCGCTTATCGACTTCCAAGCGACCCAAAGCGGCATCGGCAAGCTCGGCGCTAATCTCATCCGCCTCATCGACATTGGCGAAATCACGCACCCGACGCAGCAAACGTCCGGCCACACGCGGCGTGCCGCGCGCGCGCGAGGCAATCTCATGCGCGCCCTCATCAGAAATCGCCAGCCCCATCAGCCCGGCATTGCGGCGAATGATATATTCCAATTCATCATGGGTATAAAAGCCGAGATAAATCGGAATACCGAAACGGTCGCGCAGGGGCGTGGTCAACAGGCCGGAGCGCGTGGTCGCGCCCACCAGCGTAAAGGGTGGCAGGTCGATTTTGACCGAGCGCGCCGCCGGGCCGTCGCCAATAATCAAATCAAGCTCAAAATCCTCCATCGCCGGATAGAGCACTTCCTCAACCGCCGGACTGAGGCGATGAATCTCGTCAATAAACAACACATCATGCGGCTCAAGATTGGTCAGCAACGCCGCCAAATCTCCGGCCTTGGTGATGACCGGCCCCGAGGTGGAACGAAAGCCCGTGCCCAATTCGCGGGCAACAATTTGCGCCAAAGTGGTTTTACCCAAGCCGGGCGGGCCGGCCAGCAGCACATGGTCGAGCGCATCCCCGCGCTTTTTCGCAGCCTCAATAAAGATTGCGAGATTCTCGCGGCCCTTTTGCTGGCCGACAAAATCTTCCAACGTCTTGGGACGCATGGCGGCATCGGCATCTTCCGATTGCTCATTGCGGTCAATCAAGCGCTCATCCATCAGCTCATTTCCTTCAGCGCCGCTTTAATCAACGCCTCAATGGTGTCGGCTTCGTCGCCCAGCTTACTGCGCGCCGCCATTAAAGCCTGATTGGCCTGCACACGCTGATAGCCAAGATTGGTCAGGGCCGACAGTGCCTCTTGCAACAGCTTGCCGCCCGCGCCATCCGCATCGCCTGCGCTGCCCGTGCTGGCGATAAATTGCGCTTCGGGAATTTTATCCTTCAATTCTTGCACAATGCGCTGGGCGACTTTCGGGCCGACCCCGGGAGCGCGTGACACCATGGCTTTATCTTCGGCGGCCACGGCTTGCGTCAAATCAGCCGCCGATAAAACGCCTTGAATGGCCAGCGCGACTTTCGCACCAACCCCCTGCACACCCATTAACAGGCGGAACCAGCTTCTTTCTTCTTCACCGGCGAAACCGAATAGCCGCAACTGGTCTTCGCGCACATAGGTTTCAATCGCCAGACTGACCGCCTCGCCATCGGCGGGCAAAGCGTCAATCATCCGCGCTGAGCCTTCGACCATATAGCCGACACCGCCGACATCAATCAGCACCCAGCCACCGCCGCGATCATCGAGGCCGCGCCCATCAACCCGTCCGCGTAAACGACCAATCATGACGCTGCCCTTTTGCTGTCTGCTTTGGCAATCGCCGTTTGCATTTTGCCGCCAAAATCTCCGGCATGTGCCAGCGTGATAGCGACCGCCAACGCATCGGCGGCGTGTTCATTTTCTATTTCCGCTTGCGGCAATAACATTTGCACCATCGCCTTAATCTGATTTTTATCGGCGTGACCCGAACCGGTGACGCTGCGCTTGATGAAATTCGGCGCATATTCGCTGACGCCGATTTGCTGTCGCGCCGGCACCAGCAGACACACAGCGCGCGCTTGCCCCAGCTTTAATGTCGCCGCGCCATCGCGATTGACAAAAGTTTGCTCAACGGCGGCATAATCGGGCGCATATTGCGCGACCACCGCTGCCAGCCCCTCATCCAATTGTAAAAGTCTTTCAGCCAAAGAAAGTGACGCATCAGAGCGCACCGCGCCATTGGCGATATGGGTCAGCTTAGAGCCGTTCATATCAACCACACCCCATCCGGTGAACCGAAGACCCGGGTCCAATCCGATAAGGCGTCGTTTTGCTGTGCTCACATGCTTTCCCTTCTGCCTTAAGCCGAAAGTTGTTGCAGCACCTCTTCCGAAATGTCGAAATTGGCATAGACATTCTGAACATCATCTACATCGTCCAGAGCTTCGACCAGCTTAACTACTTTTTCGGCTGCTTCGCCGTCCACGGCAATATCATTTTGCGCCCGCCAAATAATATCAGCCCCGCGCGGCTCCCCCATAACCTCTTGCAAGGCATTGACAACATTGTGCAATTCATCCGGCGCACAGATGATTTCATGGCCTGCATCAAAACTGTCCACATCATCCGCTCCGGCCTCAATCGCTGCTTCAAACACGGTTTCGGCATCGGCGCGCTCGGCATCGAACTCAATCGCGCCAACGCGGTCAAACATGAAAGACACCGAACCGGTTTCACCGAGATTGCCGCCATTTTTGGAAAAAGTGGACCGCACCTCAGCCGCCGTGCGATTGCGGTTATCCGTCAGCGTCTCGACAATAATGCCAATACCCGCCGGGCCGAAGCCCTCATAACGCACTTCTTCATAAACCGTATCGCCATCATCCGCGCTTTTCTTAATCGCCCGCTCAATATTGTCTTTCGGCATATTTTGCGCCCGCGCCGCCAAAATGGCCGTGCGCAAACGCGGATTTGAATCCGGATCGGGCATGCCCATTTTCGCCGCGACCATAATCTCTTTGGTCAGACGCGCGAAAATTTTGGCGCGCTTTTTATCTTGCGCGCCCTTGCGATGTTGAATGTTTTTAAATTTGGAATGGCCTGCCATGCCGTCCTCCGCGTTTCGTGAGACTTTACACTATAGGTTTGGCGCGGCGGTGGAAAGCCTGCCACCGGCACGAATGGGATGAATGGCAAGCGCCTTGCCCGTTGCATTATCGGTTTCCACCATGACGCCGCATAGCGTCGGTGTGCCTTGCGCTGCGCCAAAGCGGCCGCCACGCAATTTGGTGACAAAGCGATTGACCGGCTCTTCTTTTTCCATGCCGATAACGCTGTCATAATCGCCGCACATGCCGGCATCGGTTTGATAGGCCGTGCCATTTGGCAAAATTTGTGTATCCGCCGTCGGCACATGAGTATGGGTGCCGACCACCAGGCTGGCGCGCCCATCGCAAAAATGCCCCATCGCCATTTTCTCAGATGTCGCTTCGCAATGCATATCGACAATAATCGCATCCGCCGCCTCGCCCAAAGGACACGCCGCCAATTCGCGCTCGACAGCGGCAAACGGGTCGTCCAGCGATTCCATGAATAATTGCCCCATTACATTGACCACCAAAACGCGTTGGTCGCCGACCTCATAGAGGCCCGCGCCCTTGCCCGGCGTTTCGGGCGGAAAATTGGCCGGGCGCAATAGCCGCGGCTCATCAGCGATAAAGCCGCGAATATCTTGCTGGTCCCAAACATGATTGCCGGTCGAGACGACATCCACACCGGCCTCCAAGAAGGCGCGGGTAATATCGGGCGTAATGCCAAAGCCACCGGCGGCGTTCTCGCCATTCACCACCACGAAATCGAGCTTATATTGAGCGCGCATCACCGGCACTTGGCGCACAACCGCTTCGCGGGCGGCGCGACCGACAACATCCCCTAAAAACAGCAAACGCATTTTTTAATCCCTATCAAATTCATGCCATTGCGAAGGTGTCAGCACGGCGTGTAAGGCCTCGTCATGCGGCGCGATGGGGCATTTGTCAACCATTTGCATATCGAAAGCGAGGCCGATAAAGCGGCAATCACCGCGCTTTTTAAGCTCGGCCAAGCTGCGGTCATAAAAGCCGCCGCCACGACCCAGCCTATGGCCCTGCCCGTCAAAGGCCAAAAGCGGCAGCAGCACAATATCCGGCGTCACTTGTTGCGCCGTGGCGCGGGGCGCGGCAATGCCCATATCATCGGGCAGCAGCGCATCACCTTTTTTATAGCGGCGAAAAATCAGCGGCGCGTCTTCATCAATGCAAACCGGCAGGCAAATGCTGTGACCCTTGCGACGCAAAGCCTGCATCAGCGGCTGCGGGTCCAATTCGCCCCCCATTGGCAGATAAGCGGCGATAATGTTTCCGGCCGCCTTTTCAGCATGGAGCTTCTCAGCATGAGAGGCCAATGCCTGCGCCTCGGCTGCGCCATGCGCCTCAAAATGGGCGCGGCGCCGAGCGGCAAGGGCGCGGCGCATGCGGTCTTTTTCATCCATATGTCACCTGACGCAGGGTCATTGATTAAAAAGGTGGAACCGCCACAACCGTTTTCCGCCGTATCCTCGGAGACCTACAAAAGTAGGTGGGCACCGTATGGAGCAGGCCGCAACCCGCCTCAGTGACAGCTCCCTAAAGGACCGTAAGGCCCCGAGCGTTAAAAGCAGTCTTCGCGTCGGGCAGTTCCTGTTGCCTTATAGCGGCAAAAACCCGACCCCGTCACCTTATTAAAGCGGATTGCCGGGTGGTGCGGGCGTGCCATTTGAGGAACCATTTGAAGGCTCCGACAGGTCAGGCAATATGGTTTCGATTTTTTCCGCCGCATTATTCAGCGCGGCAGACAAAACATCTTCGATTTCATCAACCCGCGCCGATAGGGCGTCGCGCGATTGACCGGCTTGTGCCAATTCTTGGCGCACCGCCTCAAGCTCATGTTTCAAATCGCGCAAATCATTGCACAGCATTAAACCGGTCAGCACCATTAAATGACTGTCACCGGCTTTCTCATTGCCTTTTTTCATGGTGGCGACCCGCGTGGCGAAATCCTCGGCCAGTTGCGTCACTTGCGCCTCATCACCATCGCGGCATACGACTTGGAAGGGTCGCGAATTCACGGATATGGTTATCTCGGCCATTTAAGCCTCCCCCAGCACATCATCAATTTGTTGCATGGCTTTCTCGACTTGTGTGGCGGCGCGTTTTTGCGCGCCCTCCAAAGTTTGGTTTTGTTTTTTCAAGGTTGAGAGGTCAGTGCGTAAATGCGCGCATTCAATTTGCAAGGCATCCAATTCGGCCAATTGACCAAGCATAGTCTCGCCGTCAGCGCTCAAACGCGCATGTTCGGCGGTCAATCTATCGACGGCTTTTAACAGCCGTTCTAAAGCGGGTTGAATTTTCTGCATCACTCACCTCACATTATAGCATAAGATTTCCCCGATTTCTTCGTCAAATATTCTGTTAATTAGGGGACTCTCACGGGCGAATCTGGCATTGACTCTATCAGGCCGCGGGCGCATTGTGCGCGCAATTTTTAGACGGTCTTGTGGGCTTATTTCAGCCCGACGAGTAAGAGGGATTCTCAATGTCTGACGCCGACAAAAGCGCTTCTTCCGAAACCGGCTCCATGCCCCTTCAACACATGGCAAATGCCATTCGCGCCCTGTCTATGGACGCTGTGCAAGCCGCCAATTCCGGCCATCCGGGACTGCCTATGGGCGCGGCCGATATCGCCACTGTGCTGTACACGAAATTTTTGAAAATTGACCCGCTGGCCCCGGAATGGCCCGACCGCGACCGCTTTGTGCTGTCGGCCGGTCACGGCTCAATGCTGCAATATGCGCTGCATTATCTCGTCGGCTTTGCCGATATGACGCTGGAGGAGATTAAGAATTTCCGCCAGCTCGGCGCGCGCACTGCCGGTCATCCGGAATATGGTCACGCCGCCGGTATCGAGACCACCACCGGCCCGCTGGGCCAAGGCATTTCCACCGCCGTCGGCATGGCACTGGCTGAGCGTATGATGAATGCGCGCTTTGGTGATGAGCTGGTCGATCACTTTACTTATGTGCTGGCTTCGGATGGTGACCTGATGGAAGGCATCAGCCATGAGGCCATTTCCATTGCCGGTCACTTGAAATTATCGCGCCTCATCGTGCTTTATGATGACAATGATATTTCCATTGATGGGCCGCTCAACCTGACTGAATCCGGCGACGCTTTAGGCCGCTTTGAAGCCGCCGGTTGGGACGCTGTGCGGATTGACGGCCATGACCATGCCGCCATTGAAGCCGCCATTGCGGCGGCGCGTGACAGCGATAAGCCGAGCTTGATTGCGTGTAAAACCACCATTGGCTATGGCAGCCCCAATAAGCAAGGCACAAGCGGCGTGCATGGCGCGCCTTTGGGCGATGACGAAATCGCCCTGACCCGCGAAACGCTTGGCTGGTCGTCTGAGCCTTATGAAATTCCGTCCGATTTATTGGATGGCTGGCGCATGGCCGGTCGTGCCCATGCCTCGACCCGCAAAGCCTGGGAAGAACGCATGGCGGCGCAATCTGCCGAAACCCGCAATCGGTTTGAGCGCGTTGTCTCCGGTGATTTGCCGCAAGGTCTCGACACCGCCATTGACGCCTTCAAAAAGCAACTGGCCGAAGAAAAGCCAAATTGGGCGACGCGTAAATCCTCTGAGGAAGCGCTGAAAGCCATCGTGCCGCATGTGCCGGAAATGATTGGCGGCAGCGCCGATTTGACCGGCTCCAACAATACCAAAACCCCCGAGCAAGCGCCCGTCTCGGCTGATAATATGGCCGGACAATTTATCCATTGGGGTATTCGCGAACACGGCATGGCGGCGGCGATGAACGGCATGGTGCTGCATGGCGGCTTTATTCCTTATTCCGGCACATTTCTTGTCTTCTCCGATTATTCGCGTCCGGCCATTCGCCTGTCGGCCCTGATGAAGCAACGCACCATTCACGTGCTGACGCATGATTCAATCGGCTTGGGCGAAGACGGCCCGACCCACCAACCGGTTGAACATTTGGCGGCATTGCGCGCCATTCCCAATACATTCGTATTCCGTCCGGCGGACGCGATTGAGACGTTGGAATGCTGGCAGCTTGCGCTGAAACTCGACACCGCACCAAGCGTGTTGGCCTTAACGCGACAAGGCTTGCCGACCGTGCGCGATTATGAGGAACGCAATAGCTGCGCGCATGGGGCCTATGAATTGGCCGCCGGTGGCAGTGACCCGCAAGTGACCCTTATGGCATCCGGTTCGGAAATTTCCATCGCTATGGAAGCCCGCGCCGCGCTGAAAGAAGACGGCATTGGCGCGCGGGTTGTTTCCGTGCCTTGCATGGAATTATTCGAGCAACAAAGCCCGGCCACCAAAGCCGATGTTTTGGGCGACACCAAAATACGCATTGCGGTCGAGGCCGCCGTGCAACAAAGCTGGGACCGCTATTTGCGCCCGCAAGATATTTTCATCGGCATGGACGGATTTGGCGCAAGCGCCCCGGCCAGTCAATTATTTCAGCATTTCGGCATCACCGCTGAGGCCATTGCCACAGCGGCGCGCGACGCGCTTTAAGTTTTACAAGGAGAAAGAACATGGCAGTAAATGTAGCAATTAACGGCTTTGGACGCATTGGACGTCTGGTCTTGCGCGGGATTATCGAAAGTGGCCGCAAAGATATTAACGTCGTTGCGATTAATGATTTGGGCAGCGTCGAGGCCAATGCGCATATGCTGCAATATGACAGTGTGCATGGCCGTCTGCCGGTTAAGGTGAAGGCAACCAAAACCGGCATTAATGTCGGTGGCAAGTCGATTAAGGTCATTGCCGAGCGCGATCCGGCCAATCTGCCATGGGAAAAAATGGGCATTGATATCGCCCTTGAATGCACCGGCCTGTTCACCACGCAAGAAACCGCCGGCAAACATTTGGCCGCCGGTGCCAAGCGCGTATTGGTGTCGGCTCCGGCATCGGGTGCTGATTTGACGGTTGTTTACGGCGTCAATCACAACAAGCTGCGCAAGAGCCATAAAATCGTTTCCAACGCATCTTGCACCACTAATTGCCTCGCGCCGGTAGCGCAAGTGTTGGACAAAACCTGCGGCATTGCCCGCGGTTATATGACCACGGTTCACGCTTTTACCGGCGACCAGCAAACGGTTGATACGCTGCATTCCGACCCGCGCCGTGCGCGCGCTGCCTCATTATCCATGATACCGACCTCAACCGGTGCGGCGAAAGCCGTCGGTCTGGTATTGCCGCAATTGGTTGGCAAACTTGACGGCACTGCCGTGCGCGTGCCGACGCCGAATGTCTCAATGATTGATTTGGTGTTTGAAGCCAAAAAGAAAACCACGGTCGAGGCCATTAATAATGCCATCACCAAAGCCGCCAATGGCGCGCTGAACGGTGTGCTGGGCGTATGTGATGAACCGCTCGTGTCGATTGACTTTAACCACGACCCGCACAGCTCGACCTTTGACCTGACGCAGACGCAAATTGTCGGCGGCAAATTGGTGCGCGTGCTGAGCTGGTATGACAATGAGTGGGGCTTTGCCAATCGCATGAGCGACACGGCTGTCGCCATGGGCAAACTTTAATCGCACGAAAATATGAGCGATTTTAAAACACTCGACCAGCTAGCCGCCGACACACCACGCGGCAGTATTGTTCTCATTCGGGCCGACCTTAATGTGCCGCTTGATGAGGGCGGTGCGGTGCGTGATGCGACGCGGCTGGAGCGGCTTTTGCCGAGCCTTGAAAAGCTCTCTCAGCATGGTTTTCGCATTGGTATATTATCGCATTTCGGGCGTCCGAAAGGCCAACGGGTCGCGGCGATGAGCCTTGCGCCGGTGGCCGATGCGCTGGCTGAATTGCTGGGCCAAACGGTGGCTTTTGCTGATGATTGCATTGGCGAGGTGGCGGCCAATGCGCTGGCCGCTTTGGCTGAAGGCGGTATTTGCGTTTTGGAAAACACCCGCTTTCATGCCGGGGAAGAAGCCGATGAGGCGGATTTCGCCAAAGCCTTGGCCGCGCCCGCCGCGGCTTATGTCAATGATGCGTTTTCCGCCGCCCATCGCGCCCATGGCTCCACCCATGGCATTACCAAATATGCGCCAACCTATTGCGGGCTGGCCATGCAGGCTGAATTGGATGCGCTGGACGCCGCTTTGGGTGCGCCGCAGCGTCCGGTTGTCGCCGTCGTCGGCGGCGCGAAAATATCCACCAAGCTTGACCTTTTGGGCAATTTATCGGCCCGCGTTGATACGCTGGTCATTGGCGGCGGCATGGCCAATACGTTTTTGGCAGCGCAAGGGCACAGTGTCGGCACATCGCTTTGCGAGGATGCCATGCTGGACACGGCGCGCGCCATTATGGCCGAGGCTGACAAACAGGGCTGCACGATTTTACTGCCCCAAGATGCAGCGATTGCGCCCGCCTTTGCCGCCGGACAAGAAGCGGAGATTGTCTCCGCCAATGGCGTGCCTGATGATAAAATGATACTCGATGCTGGCCCTGATGCCGTCCGCGATATTTGCGCGGCCTTTGACGGGGCCGCCACGCTTATCTGGAACGGCCCTTTGGGCGCGTTTGAGATTGAACCGTTTGACGCCGCCACCAATCAGGCGGCCCAACACGCCGCCGCTTTGACGCAAAAAGGTCAATTGACCTCAGTCGCCGGTGGCGGGGATACGGTCGCCGCGCTCAACCACGCCGGAGCGGGAGAAAACTTCTCCTATGTCTCAACGGCAGGGGGCGCGTTTTTGGAATGGTTAGAAGGTAAAACATTGCCGGGTGTCGCCGCATTGCGCTGACGGCAAGTCGAATTTTGAGGGAAAAGGAGAAAGAGATGAACAAGCAAGCTCTGGAATCCATCGCCGCAGCGATGGTCGCCAATGGCAAAGGCATTTTGGCTGCCGATGAAAGCACCGGCACGATTAAAAAGCGTTTTGACACGATTAATGTGGTGTCAACCGAGGATAGCCGCCGCGATTATCGCGAAATGCTGCTGCGCACGGATGACGCTATGAAAGACCATATTTCCGGCGTGATTTTATATGACGAAACCATTCGCCAGAAAGCCGCAGACGGCACGCCGCTGACGCAAATCATCACCGATGCCGGTTCACTGCCCGGCATTAAGGTTGATGGCGGCGCGAAAGATTTTGCCGGTCATGCCGGTGAAATGGTCACTGAGGGATTGGACGGGCTGCGCGAGCGGCTGGCTGAATATCACGGGCTGGGCGCGAAATTTGCCAAATGGCGCGCCGTTATTAATGTCGCTGAGGACAAGCCCTCCGCCGCCTGTTTGGCCGCCAACACACATGCGCTGGCGCGCTATGCCGCCTTGTGCCAGGAAGCCGAGATTGTGCCGATTGTCGAGCCGGAAGTCATTATGGATGGCAGCCATTCGGTTGAGCGTTGCTATGAAGTGACCAGCGCCGCTTTGACCCAGCTTTACGCGCAACTGGCCGAGCAGGATGTGCATTTGGAAGGCACGATTTTGAAACCCAATATGGTGGTTTCAGGCACCCAACATGCGACGCAAGCCGGTGTTCAGCAAGTCGCTGAAATGACCCTTGATTGCTTCAAAAAATGCGTGCCGGAAGCCGTGCCGGGCATTGTGTTTTTATCCGGTGGCCAATCCGATATAGACGCGACCGCGCATCTTGACGCCATGAATAAAATCGGTGGCTTGCCCTGGAAGCTCAGCTTCTCTTATGGCCGCGCCTTGCAAGCCGCACCGCTCAAGGCTTGGTCGGGCGATGCCGGTAATGTGCCGAGCGCGCAAGCCGCTTTTGCCCATCGTGCCAAAATGAACGGCCTCGCCGCGCAAGGCCAATGGGACGCAGCGCTCGAAGGCTAGTCTCGTTACAGTTTTTGAGGAGCCCGTCTCATCTTTGTATGCGGCGGGCTTTTTCGTTTGGCTCAGCCCGATTTACGCGCACCAATCAGAAATTCGACATTGCCTTGCGGGCCGGTAATCGGGCTTTCAATCACCCCATCGACCTGCCAGCCCTGCGCTTGCCACCACGCCGCCAGCTTATCGCAAACCTCTTGGCGCAGCGCCGCATCGCTGACCACGCCGTTTTTACCCAGCGCCGCTTTGCCGACTTCAAATTGCGGTTTGATGAGCGCAATCGCCCAGCCGCCAATCGGCATGAGCGGCAATAGGGCCGCGAGGGCTTTTTCCTGCCCGATAAAACTGACATCACATACCAGACCGGAGAGCGGGCGGTCGAAATGCGCCGCCGTCACATGGCGCGCATTCAGCCCCGCCATATTTTGCACCCGCGCATCGCCGACAAGGCTTGCATGTAATTGGTCGTGCCCGACATCAATGGCATAGATGAACGCCGCGCCGCCTTTCAAAAGAACATCGCTAAAGCCGCCCGTGGAGGCGCCGATATCGGCAAACACGCCATCGGCTACCGGATAGCCGAAATGCGCCAATGCCTTATCGAGTTTGAGGCCGCCGCGTGACACAAAGCCGTGTTCGGGCTGCGCTTCAATCACATCATCGGGGCTGACGCCGCTGGCGGCTTTGACAATAACCGCGCCATTGACGCGCACCAATCCGGCCTTAATGGCGGCGGCAGCGCGGGCGCGGCTTTCAAATAGGGAAAGATTGACAAGCTGTTGGTCGAGGCGGGTTTTACCCAATGTTAAGCACCGGCTTTGGGCGCAATCACCTCAATTTGCGCGCCATCCGCGCCCAAGAGACCGCGCACGGTTTCAATAATTTGCACCGCATTCAGCCCAGCCTGATCATACATGGCATCGGGTTTGCCCTGGTCAATATAGATATCGGGCAGCACCAGCGCGCGGCATTTCAAGCCGCCCTCCAGCATGGCGTTTTCGGCCAGCATATGCATCACATGACTGCCAAAGCCGCCAATCGCGCCTTCTTCCAGCGTCAATAAAATTTCATGCTCTCGCGCCAGACGCAAAATCAGCGCCTCATCAAGCGGCTTCATAAAGCGCGCGTCCACCACGCTGGTGCGGAAGCCTTGCGCATCAAGCTGGTCTGCCGCCGATTGAGCCTCGGCCAATCGCGTGCCATAGCTGAGCAAACACACGCGCCCGCCCTCGCGCATAATGCGCCCTTTGCCAATCTCCAAAACCTGTCCGCGGCTTGGCAGGTCAACACCCACACCCTCACCACGCGGATAGCGCAAGGCACTGGGATGCTCGTCAAATGCCACTTGCGTCGCCACCATATGTTTCAGTTCGGCCTCATCAGCCGCCGCCATCATCACCATATTGGGCAATGTGCCGAGATAGGCATTGTCAAATGAACCGGCATGGGTCGGGCCGTCAGCACCCACCAGACCGGCGCGGTCAATGGCGAAGCGCACCGGCAGATTTTGCACCGCCACATCATGCACCACTTGGTCATAAGCGCGTTGCAAAAAGGTTGAGTAAATCGCCGCGAAAGGCTTAAAGCCCTCACTGGCCAAACCGGCGGCGAAGGTCACCGCATGTTGCTCGGCAATGCCGACATCAAAACAACGCTCGGGATAGGCTTTGGCGAATTTATCCAGCCCCGTGCCCGATGGCATGGCAGCCGTAATGGCGACAATTTTATCATCGCGCGCCGCCTCATCCATCAACGCTTCGGCAAATACACCGGTATAGCTGGGCGCAGAGGGCGTGGCCTTCACCTGCTCGCCGGTCACCACATTAAACTTTGAGACGCCGTGATATTTATCATCCGAGGCTTCGGCGGGCGCATAGCCATGACCCTTTTTCGTCACCACATGCACCAGCACCGGGCCGTTTTGCATTTTTTTGACATTTTCCAAAACCGGCAGCAAATGGTCGAGATTATGCCCGTCAATCGGGCCGACATAATAAAAGCCCATTTCCTCAAACAGCGTGCCGCCGGTCATAAAGCCGCGCGTATATTCTTCCATTTGCCGCGCTTTTTCTTGCAAGCTTTCGGGCAGATGACGGCTCAAATCCTTCAACAGGCGGCGGAAAGAGCGATAGGTTTTGCCCGATAAAATACGGGCCAAATAAGCGCTCATCGCGCCAACGGGCGGCGCGATGGACATATCATTATCATTCAGAATAACCACCATGCGACTATCCATGGCACCGGCATTATTCATCGCCTCAAAAGCCATGCCCGCACTCATCGCGCCATCACCAATAACGGCGACAACATTATTATCCTTGCCCGCCAAATCGCGCGCGGCGGCCATGCCAAGACCGGCGGAAATGGAGGTGGAGCTATGGCCTGCGCCAAACGGGTCGTAATTACTTTCAGCCCGTTTGGTGAAACCGGCCAGCCCGCCGCCCTGCCGCAATGTGCGAATACGGTCGCGCCGCTCGGTCAAAATTTTATGCGGATAAGCCTGATGGCCGACATCCCAAATCAAGCGGTCATCGGGCGTGTCGAAAATATAATGCAAGGCCACGGTCAGCTCGACAACACCCAGACCCGCGCCCAAATGACCGCCCGTCACCGACACGGCGTCAATCATCTCGGCGCGCAATTCATCGGCCAGCTGGCGCAAATCAATGCGCGCCAACTGACGTAAATCAGCCGGTCGCTCAATGCGGTCCAAAAGCGGTGTTGTCGTCTCAGCCATCATGGCTCCTTTGCTGAGGGTTTAATATCAGCTATGGCGCTTAATCACAAACTCGGCAGCTTGTCGCAGGCCATCGGCGCTGTCGCCAAATATCGTCAAATGGGCCACGGCTTGTTCGACCAGCAATCCGGCTTGGTCGCGCGCGCGCTCTGTGCCCAGCAATGAGGCGAAGGTCACTTTGCCCTCAATGGCGTCCTTGCCCGCGGTTTTGCCCAAATCGGCACTGGCGGCATCGACATCAAGCACATCATCGGCAATTTGAAAGGCCAGCCCGATATCATGCGCATAACCGGCCAGCGCGTGACGCTCGCTCTCATCCGCGCCGCCCAAAATCGCGCCGGCCTCGACCGCGAAGCTTATCAGCGCGCCGGTCTTCATTTTCTGCAAGCGCGTTAAGCCACCGGCATCAAGATCCAAATCGGGCGATTGCAGGTCAATCATTTGCCCGCCAACCATGCCCCGCATGCCCGCCGCGCGCGCCAAAGCATTGACCAAAGCCAGCCGTTTTCCGGCCTCTTTATGGGTCGCCTCATCGCTCAAAATTTCAAAAGCCAGCGTCAGCAGCGCGTCACCGGCCAAAATGGCGGTCGCCTCATCAAAAGCCATATGCAGGCTGGCCTTGCCGCGCCGCATATCATCATCATCCATTGCCGGAAGGTCATCATGAATCAGCGAATAGCAATGCACCGCCTCAACCGCTGCCGCCGCGCGAATGGCATGCGCCTCATCCACCCGAAACAGCCGCGCCACCGCATAGCAAAGATAGGGCCGAAACCCCTTGCCGCCATCCAACATGGTGTAGCGCATGGCCTCAATCAGCCGGTTCTCCGGCCCGTCCGGCACATGCAAAAGCCCATCGAAAAACGCCGCCACCTGCTGAACAGCGTGACGACGGTCTGTGTCAAAATCCGACATGGTCTAGTCGGCATCCAGCGGTTCAGTGCCCGATGCCGTGCCTCCATTGCCGGTAATTTTTTCGATTTTGGCCTGCGCCGATTTCAGCTTTTCATCGCAATAGGCGCGCAATTGACTGCCGCGCTTATAAATCTCAATCGACTCTTCCAGCGCGACATCACCTGTCTCCAAGCGGTCAACAATGGTTTCCAATTCGCTCAAAGCCTCTTCAAAACTGAGCTTCAAAATATCTTCAGAGATTTCAATCTTATCGGCCATTTCCGTCTCCCTTGCGCTAAATCGCGGCGCTTTGCTGATAATAGCATACGCCATCTTCGTCATAATTCATCGCCAATTCGCCGCGATGCACCAGACACATAAGATGCGCCAAGCTCTCGCCCGCCGCCATAAAAAATACCTCGCGGCCAATTTTGCGTTTAAACAAAACCGAAAAAACCTTGCCATCAATGGCGCGGCGCGGCTCGGCGCAAACCTCATGCAGCCGGGTCAGCGAATTTTCATGCCCGTCAATCAACGCATTGAGGCGGGCATGCAGGCCGTAAAACGGCTCATTATGCGCCGGACAAACCAGCACATCATCAGGAATGACCCCGCGCAAACGATGACAGCTATCAATCCAATCTTGTAGCGGATTGCCCATTGGCTCGGTCGGAAACAGCGAGACATTGGACGAGATGCGCGGAATGACTTGGTCGCCCGAAATCAGCACATTTTTTTCAGGGCAATAGAGACAAGCATGTTCCGGCGCGTGACCCGACCCAATCTCAATGCGCCATATATGGCCATCAATCTCAATCTCATCATCTTGCTTAACCCGTTTATAGGCTTGCGGCAGCGGATGAATATGCTGGCCAAAGCCGCCAAAGCGCGCGCTGTAGCGTTCCAAGGCTTCGTCATTAAAACCGGCGGCGCGATAAAAGCGCAGCCCCTCCTCCGGCACTTGCTTGCCGGTATCGCCCGCCATGGTGCGGCACATTAAATAATCGGTGCGCGACATATGAAAATCTGCATCGAAATGATTGACCAGCCAACCGGCAAGCCCGACATGGTCGGGGTGCATATGGGTGACAATGACTTTATGAACCGGCTTGCCGCCCATAAAACCGGCAAACAGGTTTTCCCAATGCGCGCGCGACGTATCCATATCCACGCATGTATCGACAATCACCCAGCCATCACCATCGCGCAGCAGCCAGACATTAATATGGTCAAGCGTGTATGGCAGGTCCATACGCGCCCAAAAAACCCCGTCCGCCACCTCAATCGGTTCGCCCAGTTGCGGCTTTTCGTCAAATGGATAGCGCAGGCCATGCGCCTGCGATGTCGCTTTTATTTTCTCGGTCACTTTACCCTCAATGCCTGCTAAGGCTTGGCATGAAACTTTTCACTTGGTAACAACATATTGCATCTACAGCAGAGTGCAAATAATGAGTGCGAGAGATGAACGCGCTTAAGGAGTTATGGGTGACCGCATATCCCGCCACTGAAGCAGGCATTGCCGCTTGTGCCGAAAAATTAACGCAAGGCGGGCTTGTCGCCCTGCCGACGGAAACGGTTTATGGGCTGGCCGGTGATGCCACCAATGCCGATGCTATTGCGGCGATTTATGCCACCAAAGCGCGCCCCCAATTCAACCCGCTTATTTGCCATATTGCCGATATGGAAATGGCGCGCGCCATTGGTCAGTTTAATGATATGGCCGAGACGCTGGCCGCCGCCTTTTGGCCCGGGCCGTTGACTTTGGTTGTGCCGCGTCAAAAGGATTGCGCCATTGACCCGTTGGCTTGCGCCGGTCTCGACACGATTGCCTTGCGCCTACCCGCGCATGAAGTGGCGCAACAGCTTTTGCGCGCTTTTGGCGGGCCGCTGGTCGCCCCCAGTGCCAATCCCTCAGGGCGGTTAAGCCCCAGCAGCGCGGCGCATGTGCAAGACATGCTGCCCGATTGTGATGTGCTTAATGGCGGCGCATGCGCCATTGGTCTGGAATCCAGCATTGTCGGTTGCCTTGATGAGACGCCGCTTTGGCTGCGCGCCGGTGGGTTGGCGCGCCAAGATATTGAAGCCTGTCTCGGTCGCCCGCTCAGCGAGCCGCCGCAAGAAGAAGACGCGGCAGCGCGGCTTGCGCCCGGGCGATTGGCCCGCCATTACGCGCCGCAAAGCCCCCTTCGCCTGAATGCCGAGAAAGCCGAGGCCAATGAATTGCTCATCGGATTTGGTGGCGATGCGCCGTCTGATTGTTTCGCCAATCTCAGCCCGTCCGGCGATTTGGCCGAAGCCGCCGCACAGCTTTTTGCCACGCTCCATGCAGCAGATGACGCCGCACAAAGCCGCGCGCAAGGGCTGGCCATTATGGCGATACCCATGCACGGCCTCGGTGAAGCGATAAATGATCGGCTGAGCCGCGCCGCCGCTTAATTCTTAGGATGCTCAATCAGCAATGTCGGCACATCGCAAACATGCGATTTCGCCGTGCAGACTTTCGTGCCGGGCTTGCGGCCCTCGCGCACATCAGACACGTCAATGCCCGCATCGCTCAGGCGTTTTTGCGTGGCGATAATATCATCCGTCTTTAAAGCCAGCCCCCAAAGCCGGTCCTCATCACCCGCCTTATCGGTGGCCAGAACCTCGACACTCATGGAATTGGTGCGGAAGAAAAGCTGCGTGCCGCCCCATGCCGGCACGTCTTGTTCCAGCGCCAAACGAATGCCCAGCTGGTCGCCATAAAACTTTTTCGCCGCATCGGCGCTTTTGGTTTGCACCACCACATGGTCAATCGCCGTGATTGCGCCCGCGCCCGCTATCTCGGCCATTTTCACCGCCGATAAATCATCATGGCGAATGCCGAAAGAAAAAATCCCACGCGCCGCGCTCGGTTCCCAATTCATGGTTTGCCATGTGCGGGTCGCGCCCGTCTCATCATCAATGCCCGAGCCGGGGGTCGGATCAGCAACCGCCAGCCCTTGGGCGCGCGCATTTTCAAGAAACGCATCGCAATCATCCGTGCCGAAAACCAAAGCGCAAAGCGATTGGCCTTGGCTTGCCAAAACCCCGCGCACCATATCACCGGCCCAGCCCTCGCCACCATTCTTATCGGCGGCGAGCAATTCCACATAACCATTATCAAGCCGAAACAGCACATTCGCGCTGCCATAGCCCGGATGTGTGCCGCGCCAACTGGGCGCGCGCCCCAGCATCAGCGCGTAATCTTGGCTGGCCTGCTCAAGGTCAGATACGGCGATAATAATATGGTCCACAACACTCATTTTTGGCTCCTTAAAACAAATCCATCTGCTTGGGCGGGGCGGTCACAATATGCGCCTCCCATAAATCGGCATCATCCTCCGCCACCTTATTGACCCGTTTTGAAATCGGCGTGGCGGTGAAGTCATCTTCCGGTGCGCCCCCCAAAAGGGGAAGCAATTTCTCGGCCTCGGTCTCCGGCATGGACAACCACGCCTCGGCTTGCGCCGGCGCAATCATGGCGGGCATGCGATGATGTATCGGGCTTAATCGCTCATTGGCGGCGGTGGTGATGATGGCGCAACTTTCAATCTCGCTGCCATCGGCACCATTCCATATCTCCCAAATACCGGCCATAAAAAACGGCTGCTCATCGGCGCGATAAATCCGATAGGGTTGGCCGATTTTGCGGTCCCATTCGTAAAACCCATCTGAGGGAATGAGACAGCGGCGGCGGCGAAAGGCATTTTTAAAACTCGGCTTTTCGGTAATCGTCTCAGCGCGCGCATTAATTTGCGGACGCGCCGATTTATCGCCGACCTGTTCAGGCTTCAGCCAGGGCGCGACCAGCCCCCATTGCACCAGCGCCATTTCGCGGCCCGGCACGGCGCGAATAATGCTGACCGGCTGGGTCGGCGCGATATTATAACGCGCGGGAAAATTTATCCGATTGGAGAAATCGACCATTTGGCGCAAATCCTCTGGCGCGGTGGCAAGGGCGAAGCGTCCGCACATTAGAAATCCACCTCATCCATGCGCACAATATCGCCGACCGCAATGCCCAGCTTTTGCGCCGCACCGGCATTCAGCTCCAACACCGCGCTCACCTTTTGCAAAGACGCGGTAGTCTTGTCGGATTGCGTATCGCTGCGCGTCACAATTTGGCCGATAAGTCCGCCGGGCAAAATGAAAATCATATCCAGCGCAATCAGCGTATTGCGCATCCAAAAACGCGCTTGGCGCGGCGGCTGCATGGGAAACACCATGCCCGATTTTGGCGGCATGGCCTGCACAAACATCAGCCCCTTGCGCTGCTTTTCAGCCGTATCGGCCACGCTGACGTCAAGCGTCACCTCGCGCCCGTCTTGTTTTGTGACTGTCATCGGGGCGGCCATAGCCGAGTTTAAAGCAGGGCTTAAGAGCGCCATCGCCAAAAGGCACAAAAGAGGGAATCGCTTGAACATGTCGGCAGATTGCCACCGCTGCGCTATGAGGTCAAAACAAGAGGTCAAAACATGCGGTTAACCCTCAAAGGAAATGCGCCCGATGAACCGCCTTTAAGCCCTTTTCTTATGCGGCGAAGCCGATATAGTGCTGTCCAAACAGGGAGACAATTATGAGTTATCAACCATTTGATTTGAGCGGAAAAGTGGCTTTGGTCACGGGCGGCAATCGCGGCATTGGGCTGGGCATGGCCTCAGCCATGGCGCAAGCCGGTGCCGATATTGCCATTTGGGGTACGAATGACGCCAATAATGAAAAAGCCGTTGCTGAACTGTCCGGCCTTGGCGTGAAAGCCCATGCATGGAATGTGAATGTGGCCGATGAAGCCGCCGTCAGTGCCGCTTTTGCCGATACGGTGACGGAAATGGGCCGCGTCGATAGCGTTTTTGCCAATGCCGGTATCGGCAAGCTGGCGGGCACATTTGCCGATATGGATACGCAAGCCTATCGCGATGTTTTGGCGGTTAATCTGGATGGCGTGTTTTTCACCCTGCGAGCCGCGGCCAAACATATGATTGAGCGCGCTGAAAATGGCGACCCGGGCGGCTCCTTGGTCGGCATTGCCAGCCTCGCCGCCATTGAAGGCGCGGCGCGCAACCAGCATTACGCCGCCACTAAAGGCGCGGTTGTCTCCATGATGAAATCCATCGCCGTTGAACATGCGCGCTATGGCGTGCGCGCCAACGCGATTTTGCCGGGCTGGATTGCGACCGACATGACCGCCGGCGCACAAGGCAGCGACGTGTTTGAAACCAAAGTCATCTCACGCGTGCCCGCACGACGTTGGGGCGAGCCGGAGGATTTTGGCGGCATTGCGGTCTATCTGACCTCCAATGCTTCAACCTATCACTCCGGCGATTTATTCGTCATTGACGGCGCTTACTCGATTTTCTAGCCCGTCTAGAGCGTCACAATCAAACGACCACGGGTTTGACCGGCGAGGATTTTCTGTCCCAATGCGGGCAGGTCTTCCAAATCGGCTTCGCTCGACATGGCGTCCAGCTTGGCGAGGTCGAGATGTTCGGCCAGTTGCGCCCATGCCGCTTCGCGCTTTTCACGCGGCGCCATAACGCTGTCGATACCCGCCAAAGTCACGCCGCGCAAAATAAACGGCATCACGGTTGCGGGCAGGTCGGGGCCTTGCGCCAAACCGCAAGCGGCGACCGTGCCGCCATATTTGGTTTGTGCAATCGCATTAGCCAAAGTATGGCTGCCCACGGCATCCACAACACCGGCCCAATTTTCCTTATCCAAAGGGCGGCCTTTTTCAGACAGCGTATTGCGATCAATAATGCGCGATGCGCCCAATCCGGTCAGATAGGCTTCTTCTTCCATGCGGCCGGTTGAGGCAACGGCCTGATAGCCCATTTTCGACAAGAGCGCCAAAGCCACCGAGCCGACGCCACCGGCAGCGCCGGTGACCAAAATTTCACCCGCATCTGTCGGCGTATCGGCCAGTGCCATGACGCATAACATGGCGGTATAACCCGCCGTGCCAATGGCCATGCTTTGCGCCGCCGAAATCGCGCTTGGGCGTTTGACCAACCAATCGCCTTTCACCCGGGCTTTGCCGGCATAGCCGCCAAAATGCGTCTCGCCGACGCCCCAGCCATTAAGGATAACTTCATCGCCCTCTTTGAAACCCGCATGGTCTGATTTTTCGACCGTTCCGGCAAAATCAATCCCCGGTATCATCGGCCAGACGCGCACCACAGGCGACGCGCCGGTCAGCGCCAGCCCGTCCTTATAGTTCAGCGTCGAATGCGAAACCGCGACAGTGACATCGCCTTCCATCAGATCATTTTCGGTCAATTCCACAAATTCATGGGATTGCCCCTCATCATTTTTATTCAGCCGCAAAGCACGAAAGCTGTCAGACATTTTTGTCTCCCGTCATTTTTCAAAAATCAAATATCAAATATCAAATATCAAATACGCAAGGTTGGCCGATTGAGGGGGCGGTCAATTCGCCCTCCCACATGACCCGTGTGCCGCGCACCATTGTGCCCACCGGCCAGCCGCGAATGGTGCGGCCGGTAAATGGCGACCACCCACAACGCGCGGCAATCCAAT